>ERZ772960.738-NODE-738-length-27715-cov-15.116305_pt1 | contig 27715 bp, 19 predicted proteins | sample MGYA00580678_ERZ772960 | MGnify/ENA primary metagenome ERZ772960 (study PRJEB29015, sample SAMEA2737930) | human oral metagenome | biome: human oral; feature: human-associated habitat; material: dental | place: China | collected 2059 ... | reverse complement strand
CCCCCAGCTTGGCCGCGATGATGTCGCCCGCGATGCAGTAGGCCTTGCCGAAGTTAGTATTTCCCGACGAGATGACGCCCCTACACAGGGCACGATTGTCGGGATCGTTCAGGAACTTGATGACCTGTTTAGGCACCGCTCCCTTAATATTTCCGCCGCCGTAAGTGGGCACAACGAGCACGTACTCGTCGGTCACGCACAGGGGTTCATCCTTGGGGAGCAACGGGATTCGCGCCGCCGGGAGGCCGAGTTTTTCGACGAAACGGCGGGTGTTGCCCGTCGCCGACGAGAAGTAGACGACGATGCCCATGATGACCCTTCCTGCTTGGCGGGATGCTGAACTCTAGTGTCTCACTGACGAGGCCCGGTCGGGCTCCCCAGGCACGCGTGTCCCATGTGGAATGATCGACGCGCTTGGACCGGCGTGTGCGCGCCCTAGTTTGCGGCGGGCGCGTGCGCCGCTTGCCGGCGCACGCACAAAGCCATCTGGTCAGTGATTTTCCCCGGCCCTGCCGACGCTTCACTCCCCCACTCCCGTGAGCGCGTGCGCGCCGTTTTCACGCGAGCGAACCCCGGCCTCGTCCCTGACCGGATAGAGGAAAGCCCCGGCCTCGCGGCCGGGGCTTATCGGCCAGGCTCAGGCCTGCAGCGCCAGGGGGGCGGCTGCGGCGGCGACGGCCTTGATGCGGTCGGGGCGGAAGCCGGACCAGTGATCCTCGCCGGCTACGACGACGGGGGCCTGCTGGTAACCGAGACCCTTAATGAAGGCGAGGGACTCCGCGTCCTGGGTGACGTCGATCTTCTCGTAGGAGACGCCCTGCTTGTCGAGGGCGCGGTAGGTCGCGTCGCACTGGGGGCAGCGGGGCTTGGAGTAAACGGTGATCGACATGTTCGTGTCTCCTTGCGGCTCGAGGCCGGACGTTGGCATCCTGTGTTGACTTTCTGGCGGCTCATTCGCCGCGAACACGACAACACTACACCTCGTGGCCACCCGCGCAAGCGACCCCTAGATATTGTGTGCGACGTTCTAACTGTGGACGATACGCGCAGAGGCTGTGGATGGAGCGGGCGGTCAGGATCTCGGAGGGGTCTTTGCGGTTTGTCGCCCCCTTCGCACAGGTACGCGAAGATGCGCGCAAACATTGGGGTTTGTCGCTAACCCACGAACATATCTAGGGGTCTCCAACACCCCCACACGCACCTGTACACCCTGTGGACGGACGCATCACCACCCTGTGTATAACCACCTGCCAACCACCCAAAAAATGTCAAGAGTCACACTCCCTAGTGAGAGTCTTGGGCGTGTCGCACCCCCACATCTAGGGGTCATTGGCAGATAAGCGCCCCTAGATGTAGGGGTTGGGAGCCATTTCGGACAAATGCCTGAAATGCCGCGGAAAGGCGATCGTGGGGGCGCGAGCGGGGATCCACCGGGCACCGCCAACGGGACGCATGCCCTTGATCTAGGGGCGGGACGCGACCTAGATATAGGTGCCGGTGCGAGCCCTCGATGTAGGACCGGGACACACCCTCACTCCCAGGACCGGTATACGCCCAGCACGCCACCGGACTTGACCCACCGGCCACCCACCCGGTACAAAACTCTCCCGGCACGCGGCCTTCGCAGGCCCACCCGGTACAAAACTCTCCCGGCACGCCCGAAATACCTCTTTTCGGCGCATTTTGCGCCAACAGGGAGAGTTTTGTACCGCTTCCACCACCACCAAACCGAGCAGGGCGAAAAAAGTCACGCACCAAAACCCCACCTCAACCCAGTAACGCGCACCTCCCTCAATTTCACATGCAATTCCGCAACCAAAGTGACAAGACAGCACGAAATGATACAAACCGGCAACATGCGAGTAGGGAATTGCCTGCGAAACTGACGAGGCAAGATGAGACGGCACCGCAGAGACCGCAGCGCCAGGCGACATTCGCACGTAATTTACGGCGGTCATTTTTCGCCCCCCACCAAAAACGTTGCAATTCCAACGACGCAACTTCAACGTTTGAACGAGTCACAGAGGAATTACGTGCGAAATTACCAGGACCACGCCCCGCCTGATTGGAGACCGCCGCGAGGCCGCGCGGCGGCCGGACAACGAGTCGACGCGCCGAGCGAAGCTCGCGGCGCGGACGGCTCGCGGGCGGGCAGGCCGCGCGGCGGCCGGACATCCGGCAGGACGAAGCAACGCCGGAGATCAGGCGGCGCCACAAGCGCCATCGAAGACGGTATGCCTACAACCCCAGGAACGCCTTGATCGCAGGCATTTCGCGGACGGCCTGGACCAGGCCGGCACGGTAGGTCGCCTCGAGGCGCTCGCGCCGCGACTCGGTGTTGTCGATCCACAGGTTGTCGGGTGCGAACACGTAGGCCTGGCCTCGTTCTTCGAGCTCGAAGAGGAAGCGGCGGCCCGCGTTGTAACGGTCGGTGCGCAAGGCCACGCCCTCAAACACGGACGGGAATGAATGGTAGGCGGTGCGTAGGAGGGCGCCGACGCTGGCGGGCATGGGGTCTTTGACGAAGTCGCGGGGACGGGTGAGGACGACGAGGAGCTTGCGGTAGCCCTCACGCAGGGGTTGGTCGAAGGGCAGGCCGCCGTTGGGTCCGAGCGCGCCGTCGACGTAGGTGTCGCCGTCGATCTCGACGGGCGGCATGAGGATCGGCAGCGTGGAGGAGGCGCGGACGATGCGCCCGAGGGTGTCCAGGGTGCTCATTTCTTCCTTGGAGAACCAGCGTTCTTCGCCGCGCGAGGCGTTGAAGGTGGCGACGCGGGTGGTCGCCGGGTTCGCCAGAAAGGTGTCCATGTTGAAGGGCAGGACGCCGTCGGGGTAGCAGATCTGCTGGTAGATGTACTCGGCGTTGAAGTAGCCGTGGCCCTTGCGGAAGTGCTTGAGACCGCCGAATTCGGGGTCTTCGACGAGGTCGACGAAGGTGTCGTGGGAACGCTGAGCGTCGCGGGAGGTGAAGTTGCACAGGTGGCTGGACCCCGCGGAAACGCCTGAGATGTAGGGAAAGTTGATGCCTTCGGCGATGAGTCGGCTCACGAGCGCGGCCGTGTAGGCGTTGCGCATGCCGCCGCCTTCGAACACGAGGGCGGTGTCGTCAATGGTGACCATCGTGGCGATGGATTCTTCGGGGGTCGGGTAGTGCTCTGGCGTTTCCTTCACGTTTCGACCCTACCGCCGCGCCTTCAAGCTACGCGCGCGTATGTCCTGTGAAGACCACGTAGTGGTAGAAGAAGAAGCGGAACGCGGTGCCCAGGGCGAAGCCGACGACGTAGGCGGCAATGTTGTCGGCCAGCGCCGAGGTGTACCCCAGGATGTGGTGGGTGAACAAGAGGCAGAACTGGGAGATGCCGATGCCGCAGGCGTTGGCGAAGAAGAAGAGGATGGCTTCGCGGGTGGCGTTTGCCTGGGTGCAGCCTCGGTAGGTCCACAGGCGGTTGGCGATCCACGAGTAGAGCGTGGCGGTCGCCGCGGCGACGAATTGCGCGCTGTTGGGGTGGCCGGCGAGCACGCCGAACGGCCCGTGTTGGAGGAGGTTGAACAGTCCGGCGTCGACGACGTACGCGGTGGCGCCGACCATGCCGAATTGGATGAATTCGCGCACCCATGCGAGGAGTCGCTGGGTCAGGCTCAGGGACGAGGCCGGGGCCGCTCTCCCGTTCGCTTGTCCACGGCCGGGCTGGTGAAGGGGCGCAGGCCTGTCCGCGAGCGCCGCGTGTTCGAGCGCGGCGGATCCGCGCGAGGAGGCTTGTTCGTCGTTCACTCCCCTAGTGTCGCACGCTCACCGGACTGCTTCTTCCGCCCTATCCTGGTCCCGCCCCCAAATTCCGCATGCAGTTCCCTTTCTCTTCTTTCCGCCTACCACCCACAAACCGCAGAATTCCAACGATTTGATTTCAAAGCTTGAAAGACAGGCGTGAGAATTGCATGCGAAGTTTTGGGGAGCACGGTGAACACGTCTTCTCAGCGGCCTTCAGAACAGACATCCCGGCGCGCGGGCACCGCCTATTCCACGACCCCCCGGACACCCGGGTGCCTCCCTAGTCCGCACCCCACCTCTAAGATGGTTCCCATGACTGAGACGACCCCGCGCACACACTCCTCGTCGAACATTCCCCCGGTGGCCCCGAAGCGTTACGGGTACCGGGTGCGCGACCAGTTCGGGCAGCATTTTGATGACCCGTGGGATTGGTTGCGCGACGGCGAGAACCCTGAGGTGCGCGCCCACCTGGAGGCGGAGAACGCGTGGGCGAACACGGTGACGGCGCCGACGCGCGAGGCGGCCGCGCGCCTCGTGGAGGAGGTTAAGGCCTCCACGGCGCTCACCGACGTGACGGTGCCGATCCGCGAGGGCGAGTTCTGGTATTTCCGGCGTTTCGCGGAGGGCCAGTCGTACGCGACGCATCACCGCGCGCCGGTTCAGCTCGACGAGGCAGGCGCCCCGATCCCGCTCATCCCCTCTCCGGGCGCGCCCGCGCGGGGTGAGGAGCTCCTCGTCGATGAGAACGAGTGGGCGCGCGGGCAGGAGTTTTTCCGCCTGGCGGACCTGTATCCCTCCCCGGATGGGCGACTGATCGCGTGGGCGCGGGACACGAGCGGCGACGAGCGCTACACGTGGGTCGTGCAGGAGGCCTCGGGCCGCGTCATCGACGAGGCCGTGACAGGCGCAGGCTACGGCTTCGCGTGGGCGGATGACTCGAAGTCCTTTATCTACATGGGCGTGGATGATGCGTGGCGCGCATGCGACGTGTGGTTGCACCGCGTGGGCACGCCGCGCGAGGCCGACGAGCTGCTGTTGGTCGAGCCGGACGAGGGCTTCGAGATGGGGTTCGCGCCCTCGGGCTTCCCGGGGCACGTCGTCATTCATTCGTCATCGTCGACGGCGGGCCGCGCGTGGCTGTGGCTGCCCGCCCACCCGTCGGTGCGCCCGCTGCCGCTCATGCCAGCGCGCCCCCGCACGCTGGTGTCGGCGGATTCGGCGGGGGATCGCCTGTTCATCGTGCATACGGGGCTGACGCAGGAGGGCTCGCTCGCGCAGGCGATACTGCCCGAAGGGGGGTCGCCCGAGGCCTTGGCGCGCCTCGGCGTCACGTCTTCCTCCGCGTTCTCGCGGGGTCCCCTGGCGGATCGCACGCCGGGCACTCCCCTGCCGGAGAACGAGCCCGCACCCCTCACGCCTTTTGAGTCCTGGGAGCCGCTGCGCAGCCCCAGCCCGGGCGAGCGCATCACCGACGTCGAGGCCCACGCACACTACGTGGCCCTCTCGCTGCGTTCGGATTCGCTCACGCAGGTTGACGTGTGGGATCGCCGAGAGGAGAAGCCCGCGTGGCGGCGCGTCGAGGTGGATGCCGCGGTGCGCACGATCACGACCGTGCCGACCCCGTGGGAAGATCCACTGCGCGTGGAGTTCCAGTCGCAGACCGTGCCGCCCACAGTCGCGGAGGTTTCTCTGCCGAACCCGGCCCCGGCCTCGTCCCCCCAAAACCCCGAAGGCGCGGCCCTGACCGTGCGCACCCTGTGCACCCGTGAGGCGCCCGGCTGGGACCCTGCGCAGTACGTCGAGGAGCGCGTGTGGGTGCTCGCGCGCGACGGCGCGACCCGCATCCCCGTCACCCTCATCCACCATCGCGACGCGCGCCCGGACGGCACGCACGCGGGCTGGCAGATCGGGTACGGCTCGTACGAGGTCAGCTACGACCCCGAGTTCGAGACCCTGCGCCTGCCGATCCTGCGCCGCGTCGTCTACGCGATCGCGCACGTGCGCGGCGGCGGCGAGATGGGCCGCGCCTGGTACGAGGACGGCAAGGAGCTGGTCAAGGAGCACACGTTCACGGACTTCATCGACGTGGCCGACTGGCTGGTCGACTCCGGGTGGGTGGCGCCCGGCCGCCTGGTCGCGGAAGGCCGCAGCGCCGGAGGCCTCCTCATGGGCGCGGTCACCAACGCCGCCCCCGACCGCTTCCGCGCGATCCTGGCGGGCGTGCCCTTCGTGGATGCGCTCACCACGATCCTGGACCCGTCCCTGCCGCTCACCGTCGGCGAGTGGGAGGAGTGGGGCAATCCGCTCTCCTCGCGCGCCGTGTTCGACGCGATGAGCCGCTACACGCCGTATGAGAACGTGCCCGACGGGGCGCTCCTGCCCGCGATCATGGCGACGACGTCGGTCAACGACACGCGCGTCGAGTTCGTCGAGCCCACCAAGTGGGTGCAGCGCCTGCGCGAGGCCACCGGCCAGGTTCCCTCCACGGACGAGGCCGGGGCTGGGTCTATTCCCGCACGCGACCCACTCGAGCGTCCGATCATCCTGCGCACCGAGATGGTCGCCGGGCACGCCGGCCCGTCCGGGCGCGAGGGCCGGTGGGCGGCGCGCTGCGAGGAGTTCGCCTTCGCGCTGGGCCAGGTGGGTGTCAGCCTGTAGAAGTTGGGGCCGCTGACGAGCGGTCGGCGCCTGTTGTCACAGCACACGCAGGTGGGGGTGGTCTTTCCGAAGACCGCCCCCACTCTCGCGCTGCGTGATGATGCCACGCCCCAGCCTCGTCCCCTTCCGATCAGGGAAGCTCGATGCCGATAGGATGAGTACATGACGATTACGGCGGCGGCAGACGGTTCTTCCCTCGGCAATCCCGGGCCCGCGGGGTGGGCCTGGTACGTGGACGAGGACACGTGGGACGCGGGCGGCTGGCCGCAGGGCACCAACAACCTGGGTGAGCTCACCGCGATCCTGCGCCTGCTTCAGGCCACCGCCGAGACCGGCGACGAGCTGCACATCCTCGCCGACTCGCAGTACGCGATCAACGTCGTGTCCAAGTGGCGGCTCGGCTGGAAGAAGCGCGGCTGGACGAAGGCCGACAAGAAACCCATCAAGAACCTGGAGCTCATCCAGGAGATCGACCGCGCCATGGAAGGGCGCCGCGTCACCTTCGAGTGGGTCAAGGGCCACGCTGGGCACCGCATGAACGAGCGGGCAGACGACCTCGCGCGCGCATGCGCCGAGGCCTACCAGGCCGGTCGCACACCTGAGCCGGGCCCCGGGTTTGGGGGCGGTGCCCGCGGGTCGCACGGGTCTGCGTCTGCGGATCAGGCCTTCGGGGGCGCTGCCGCTGTACCCGCTGCACCCGCGCCGGTCGAGACGCACGACGCTGTGGAGTCCGGCGCGAGCACACCTGCCGAACAGCAACACACCGAAGCCAACAAGGCCGCCGCTGCGTCCGCTTCACGCGACGCCACCAACGAGGCCACCACATCGACGTTCCGTTCTCATCCCAGCGTTTTCTCCGCGCCCACAGAGGCTCGCGAACCCGCCCAGGCGGCCCCGGCCTCGTCCGTGAGCGCTCCGACCACTGAGGATGCTCTCGCCCGCGAGCGCGAATTCATCCTGGCGTGGACCGGCGGCGACGAGGAGGCGCTGGCGGCCATGACCGACGAGCGGACGACGCGCATCTGGCCGGGTGGCGGCGCGACCACGACCCTGGCGGGCCCCTCGCCCGCCTCGCCGTCCATCGGCCGCATCGACGCGCATGACCTGGGCGGGGCGTTCCTGACCCGCTACCGGGTGCGCTGGGAGGGCGGCGCTTCGCTGGAATCCAGCGTGTGGGTGCCGGCGACTTCTGGCGAGGGGCGCCTGATCATGGTGCACCACCAGTCGACGTTGATCTCCTGAGCCGGGCTATCGCGAACAGGCATTCGCGGGCGTGCACAGCTTGCATACACAGGGCGCGTCGGATGACCATGCGGGACACTACTTCGCGGTCATGCGCGGTACATACAACCCTCTCTTGCAATCTCGCAGGTAATTTCCTCTGGTCAGTTTTCGGGTACGCCCAGAAACGTTGGAATTGGAACAACACTATTTCAATTACTGAAAGGTTGACAGGGAAATTACATGCGACATTGGTGAGGAACCACCTCGTACAATCCGGAAACACCTAACACCCAAGCAAGACACCAAACCAATACGCCTAGCACTGCACCAGTTGGGAAGCATGACACCAGTTAGGGAGCATTACACCCCCTGGGAAGTTGTGTAATACCCCGCTCAGTGGTGTCACACCACTCGGGAACAAGCCAGAACGCGGAAGGTGTCAGGCCGGCACACTGCTGATCCAGGCTGCGGCGCCCGGAAAATAGCCGGGGCGTACAGCAACAAGCGCAACAACGGGGGCACAAACCACCGGCCTGCGCCCCCGCACAGACCCCGCCGCGAGCCCCGACACGCTGACAGCTTGGCGCCCTCGAAGCTGAAGATGTCAAGGAAACGACGCGCGCGATCCGAGGAAGGATCGGCGAAGAACCTGCGCGGCGGGTCGACCTCGACGATGCGACCCTCGTCCATGAAGACGATGCGGTCGGCGATCGCGCGGGCGAAACCCATCTCGTGGGTGACGATGAGCATCGTCATGCCGGTGCGCGCCAGTTCGAGGACAACGTCGAGGACCTCGCGCACCATCTCCGGGTCCAGGGAGGCGGTGACCTCGTCGAGGAGGAGGATCTCGGGGTTCATCATGAGGGCGCGCACGATGGCGACGCGCTGACGCTGGCCGCCGGAGAGCTGGCGCGGGTAGTCGTCGGCGCGGTCAGCTAGGCCGACGCGCTCGAGCAGTTTGTGCGCCCGCTCCTCGGCGTCGGCGCGTGATTCTCCCGCGACGAGGCCGGGAGCGAGCGTCAGGTTCCCCATGACGGTCAGGTGCGGGAAAAGCTCGTAGGACTGGAAGACCACGCCGATGCGGCGGCGGGCGAGCGCTGGTGGGCGGCGCTGGTGGCGATGGGCGTGACGGTCGCGGTCCACCTGTTGAGCGACCGTAAGCTCCTGTGGAGCGTCGGCATTGGAACGGTCTGCTACGTCGCGCTGCTGAACTGGCTCTGACGAAGTGACTGTCACGAACGGGGTGTCACCACCACAACGACACCGCCACAACGGCACCGCCGCAAAACCGCTACCATTGTGTCCATGCACACAGAGTCGTACCTGCACCACGGACACACCGTTTACGAGCACCGTCTGGATGTTCCGCTGGATCATCTGCGCCCCGCCGGCGAGGACAATCCGACGATCCAGGTTTTCGCACGCGAGGTCGTGCGTAAGGGCCGCGAGGATGCGCCCTACGCGGTGTTCCTGCAGGGCGGCCCGGGCTACCCGAGCCCGCGTTTTGGCACGTTTACCGGCGGGTGGATGAATCGTCTCCTGCAGGATTACCGCGTGGTGCTCCTGGATCAACGAGGCACGGGCCAGTCGACCCGCATGGACGCCCAGGCGCTCTCCCACTTGGACACGGATGAGGAGAAGGCCGCGTACCTGCGCCACTTCCGCCAAGATCAGATTGTGTATGACGCGGAGGCGGTGCGCCGCGAGTTGTGCGGGGATGACCCGTGGACGACGCTCGGCCAGTCGTTCGGTGGCTTCATCACGACCTCGTACCTGTCGCTGGCTCCCCAGGGATTGAAGGCCAGCTTGATCACGGGAGGCCTGCCCGGCCTCGTCCATGTGGATGAGATCTACCGCCTGACGTATGAGCGTACGGCGGCGCGCAACCGCACGTACTTCCAGCGTCACCCGGGCGACGAGCGCACGGTGCGTGAGCTGTGCGCGCACCTAGCGGACACGGAGGAGACGCTGCCGACGGGTGAGCGCCTCTCCCCCGCGCGCCTGCGCATGATCGGCATGATGCTGGGCGGTCAGGGCAACACGGATCAGCTGCACTACCTGCTCGAGGGCCCGTGGACGTCGGTTCGAGGCGAGCGCCGCCTCTCGTCGCAGTTCCTGGCGGCGATCGGCTCACAGGTGGACGTCGCGCCGATTTACGGCGTGTTCCAGGAGTACATCTACGCGTGCGCGACGCCGGATCTGGTGGGCACGGCGACGGAATGGGCGGCGGATCGCTTGGCCGAGGAGATCCCGGGCTTCGCGAAGGACGCGGACCCGCTGGATGAAAGCGAGCCTTTCTACCTGACGGGCGAGCATTTCATGCGCCGCGTGTTTGACGAGGATCCGGGCTTGGCGCCGCTGAAGGGCGCGGCGGAGATCCTGGCGTCGACGACGGAGGCGGCCCCCGTGTACCTGCCGGATGTGTTGGCCGAGAATACGGTGCCGGTGGCGGCGGCCGTGTACTACGACGACATGTTCGTGCCGCGCGAGCTGTCCTTGGATACGGGCAACCTGATCGGAGCCCGCCACTACATCACGAATGAGTACCAGCACGACGGTTCCGCCTATTCGGGCGGGAAGGTCGTCTCTCACCTGCTGGACCTGCTCGCGGACTGATCCGCGAACGCCTGATCGAAAGGAGTGGCTATGGCCACCTCATCTACTTGTTCTTGTCCGTGCGCCGGCTCGGTGGACCCGACTCGGGTCGCGGGGTTCGCGGCGGGCGTGGGCGCGACTGTCGCGTGGTACGCCCTGCCTGATTACGTGCGCTCGCGTCCGTTGCGCGGCCTCGTGAAGGCGGGTTTGCTGGGGGTGCTCGGCTGGTCGATGGTGGCGCAGCTGCCGGAGGGCGCGGAGCTTGCGCCCTACGATGATGAGGATGTGGATTGTTCGAAGTCCTCTCCCGTCGCGGGCGAGGATCCTCTGGAGGGTGTCACAGAGGCAGATCCGGCCGAGCTGGCGGTTCTCGCGGGCGCGGCGCTGGGTTCGGCGATGATCACGGTCGGTGTGGAGCGTTGGCTGTTCCGCCGCGGTGAGCGTCGCCGCGCGCAGGGTGCTCGTTTTGCTCATACGAGGCAGGGGCTGGCTCTGGGCGCTCTGGAGGCCGCTGTGACGGTTCTGACGTTCGGCGCGGGGGCTGTGCGAGGCAGGCTCTCGAAGGACTGAGGCGGCGCCCGCCGACCTCGCGCCCGCCGACCTCGCGCCCGCAGCCGTCCGCCGCCCGCTCGTTAGCGTTCGCGCCCGAAGACCATGGAGCGGGCGATGGCGGCACCGACCCACCCGCAGGGCATGACGAGGATGGGCACGCCCACGGCCGTCCACCACGAGGATGCGGGGACAAAGTACCGCAGCACCGCGAATGCCACGGGGGTGACGACGAGGAGCGCGAGCGAGATCGTCGCTATCGTCGCACCGACGGGTCGGCGCTTGAACGTCAGGTCCACGACCTCGCGGCGCGTCTTGCCCTGTCCGGCGGCGACCTGCGAGACGGGCAGCGCCTCCTCGCAGCACCCCAACTCGACGAGACAGAGGGTCATTTCGCGCGCAATCTCGGCGGATTGGGGATGCAGGCGTATACCGGTCGAGGCCTTGGCGGCGCTGGGCGCGGGCAATGAGCGCGAAGGGGTCGGCCATGTCGTCGCCGTAGGCGCGTGCGCGCGTCGCATATTTATTCTTCGCACAGTGGGTACAGGCCGAGGAGGTCAGCGCACGCGGCGGCCTGAATGTCGCGGCGGTAGCACGCGCCCGAGGTGGCCTCGTCCACGGCCTAGCATCAGGAGCGACCGCATCACCTTGCGGTGCAGTTGACTCCAACGCCTATCTCCACTCTCGACACCCACTTCAACGTGTTCTACAATTCACAATGTTATGTAGTAATTAGACAAAGATTTTACGTTGTTTCCCTGTAGGCTAGAGAACGTTCTAACAGTTTCTCATTAACCCAGAAAAGACCCCTCAGCAATGAAGCACTTCCGCACCGTCGAAGTGGGGCTTGTCGCAGCCCTCTCCCTGGCGTTAACGCCTGCCGCGACGTTCGCAGCACCATCACAGGCAGACGCTTCTTCCGGGGACATGTCAATCACGGCTCCCAGCAACCCGCCCGTGTCCGACGAAGACCGCCAAACGGCTGACGCCCAACAAGCCGAGGAGAACGCCCGAGCAGCGCGACCCGACCCGCAGCCGCCCACCTCGCCTGCTCCTTCGGCCCCATCGACGCAGACCCCGCCCCTCGTCACCACTGAGCCAGACGGGAGCATCGGCAACGACAAGGTGCACATCCTGTCCCTGTCGGGCGCTGACTGCATCGTCGTCGAGTCGAACGGCCACTTCGGAATCGTGGATGCAGGCGACGACAACGACTACCCAGACGGGTCAGACCCCCGCTACCCGTGGCGAGCGAACATCGCGACGTGGGGACAGGAAGACCAGGTACGCCCCTACCTCGACAGTCTGGGCGTGAACTCCTCCAACCTCGACTTCTTCATCGGCACTCACCCGCACTCCGACCATATCGGCTGGGCAGACACTCTGATCCACCGGTACCATCCCAAGCACATCTACACGCCCGTCTACGATGATTCCTACTCGGTCAGCGATGCCGTGAACCCACTGTGGGACAACCAGAAGGTCTACGACGACCTCGTAGCCGCAGCGACGTGGGCTCAGAGCGCGTACGGGGCAACATTCGACCAGCACGTCAAGCCCGGACAAGGCGACCTCATCCAGATGGGCGACATGCTCGTCCAGATCATCCCCCTATCTCCTGACGAGGAATACGCGCACCCCGGCAAGCTCACGAATACAAACCTCATCAGCTACACGGCGAAGATCACGGCCCACGGACACAGCGCCTACCTGTCCGCCGACCTCGAGAGCGGCGAAGGCAAGGAAGACTACGCGGCCGGGGTGGTCGGTCACGTGGACTGGCTGAAAGCCGGTCACCACGGCCTATCGACCTCAAACAGCGAAAGCTTCCTCGACGCACTGTCCCCATCGCTCGTCATGAACACGGGCTACGAGTTCCACACCCCCGACCGTCTCGGTCTGCCTGCACTCAGGGGCCGCTACGAATGGTTCGAGGCATACTCGATGCGCAACGCGGGCATCCCCGCCCTCGTCGGCACCTTCACCCCCGGCGGGATCACCCACCCCTACATGAACGTCGGAATGGGGCACACATTCGCATCGACCACGCCCCACACCTACTGGTTCCACAACGGCAAACCAACCCCGACGCGTGGATGGTGGAAGGGCTTCTACGACGGCTGGCACTACTTCAACGGTTCCGTATCTGCCGTCGAGAATGGCTGGGTGGTCGACGGAGGTCACTGGTACTGGATGGACGCCACCTCCAACATGGCTGTGAACACGTGGGTCCACGACGGCGACAAGTGGTACTGGGTGGACGGCTCCGGCCACATGCTCAGCGGCGGCTGGCACCTCATTGGCGGCACCTGGTACTACCTCACCGGCTCCGGCGCTGTGGCGACAGGCTGGCTCCAGGACGGTGGCTCCTGGTACTACCTGCACGCCAACGGCGCGATGGGGCAGGCGTGGATCCACGATGGTACCGGCTGGTACTGGATGGACCCCTCGAGTGGGCGCATGGACGCCGGCGGCTGGCGTAACATCTGGGGCTCCTGGTACTACCTGAGCGGCAGCGGAAAGGCCGCGGAAGGCTGGCTGCTGGATCGAGGCTCCTGGTACTATATGGCTCCCGGCAGTGCCCAGATGCGCACCGGATGGGTGAACGACGGCACCGGGTGGTTCCTCCTGTCCAGCAGCGGAGCAATGCGCTCGGGTGGCTGGGTCCAAGACGGTGGCAACTGGTATTGGCTCGACGGCAGCGGGATGATGCTCACAGGCTGGATCCAGTCGGGTGGCGCGTGGTACTGGCTTGACCCCGTCAGCGGACACATGGCGGTCGGCACGGCCACCACTGATGGCCGAACATCCCAGTTCGCACCTTCCGGCCGGTGGCTCGGATACATCTGAGCACACTCTCGCCGACAGAGACAGCAGGGGAGCGCTCGCCTTGGCGATACCGTCAGGCGGGCGCTCCTTCGCACGTGCCCGAAGTGACCTCGTCCACGAAACACGGGCCACCAGCGTCGTCGTACGCCTCGCACCCACTATCCTGGGCCCTATACGCGAGGCCGCCCCGGCCTCGTCCGTCCGACACTGTACGTAGAGGAGCCCCTATGGCGACCGAGCCCGTGTTCGAGGCCATCAACTGGAACAAGATCCAAGACGACAAGGACCTCGAGGTCTGGGATCGCCTGACGGGCAACTTCTGGCTGCCTGAGAAGATTCCGCTCTCCAACGACCTGCCGAGCTGGAAGACCCTCACCAAGGACGAGCAGCTCATGACGAACCGCGTGTTCACGGGCCTGACCCTGCTGGACACGCTCCAGGGTACGGTCGGCGCGGTGTCGCTGATCCCGGACGCGCGCACCCCGCACGAGGAGGCCGTCTACACGAACATCGCGTTCATGGAGTCGGTGCACGCCAAGTCCTACTCGTCGATCTTCTCCACCCTGCTGTCCACGGAGGAAATCAACGAGTCCTTCCGCTGGTCGAACGAGAACGCCGCCCTGCAGAAGAAGGCCGAGATCGTCAAGTCCTACTACGACGGCAACGACCCGGAGAAGCGCAAGGTCGCCTCGACGATGCTCGAGTCCTTCCTGTTCTACTCGGGCTTCTACGCGCCCATGTACTGGAGCTCGCACGCCAAGCTCACCAACACGGCTGACCTGATCCGCCTCATCATCCGCGACGAGGCCGTTCACGGCTACTACATCGGCTACAAGTACCAGCTGGCCGTGAATGAGTCGAGCCAGGAGCGCCAGGATGACCTGCGCGACTACACGTACTCGCTGCTGTACGAGCTCTACGAGAACGAGGAGCAGTACACGGAGGACCTGTACGATCCGCTCGGCCTGACCGAGGACGTGAAGAAGTTCCTGCGTTACAACGCGAACAAGGCGCTCATGAACCTGGGTTACGAGGCCCTGTTCCCGCACGACGCGACCGACGTGAACCCCGCGATCCTGGCGGCCCTGAGCCCGAACGCGGACGAGAACCACGACTTCTTCTCGGGTTCCGGCTCGTCCTACGTGATGGGCGAGGTCGTGGACACCGAGGATGAGGACTGGGACTTCTGATCCTGCTATCACGCGGCCGGGCTGTACGCAGCCCGGCCGCGCTGTCTATGCGAGGCCTCTTTCCGGCGTTCCCCCAAAAAGTCGCAGGTAATTCAACACGGTCAGTTTTAGACATAGCCCATAACCGTTGCAATTCCAACGATGTGATTTCACATGTTTGAAATAGTCGCGAGGGAATTGCATGCGACATTAGTGAGGAACCACCGGGCAGCCACTGAGGAAATTCGGCAGTCGAGCTACACCGCCCACGTCGTAACGTCTCGCGGCGTGCGTTACGAGGCCACGCCTACTCGCGACGTACGTTACGCGGCCCGTGCCTGCCGACGCAGCCAGGCACAGGCCGCGGCGAGGCCCAGCAGGGCGGCCCCTCCCGCCAGCTGCGGGTAGATGCCGATGGATCCGACCTTGGGGGGCACGCCGACCTGGGTGTCGACGACGCGAATACCGGGCGTACGATCCCCGGGCAAGCTGCCTGAAGCGGGCAGCACGCGCACGGAACTAAAACCCTCATCGGCACCGAAGTCCGTCTTGATGACGGTCGTGGCGTCAACATCCGCGCCGACTTCGATGTGGAAAGCGACTGCACGGGGCAGCAGTGCATGACCGGCGGGCGCGCGGGTTTCCACGAGCCAGTAGCTCTTACCGGTTTCGAGGGGCGCGGTCACGAATCGCGACCCACCATCGAGGGTAGAAACCGGGGTGCCAGCCAAGGCCTCGTTGTCGTAGATCGCGAAGGCCGCTCCGTCGAGCGGATACGTGCCGTCGTCGTTGGGCGTGCCGACCGGCTGTGTGCCAGCCTTTTCGATGCGGATCGGTCGGGGGCGCGAGGGTGCCGTCGTTCGTGGCCGTGATGCGATAGGTGACGGTGATGTCGTCCGTCGTGGCGCCTTCGACGGATTCGAGCTCCTTCTGGATGCGCAGCTTGGGCACCTGCTCACGGTTGGTGAAGGTACAGGTGATCGGCAGGGCCGCCGGGGACGAGGCCGGGGCAACCTGGGAGAAGTCCACACCGCCGGTGGTCGCGTCGCGGGTGACGTTCACGTGCTCACCCACGCCGTTTAGACAGGTCACATCAGCGAGGCTCCACTGCGCGGAATTCGGGTCATCACTGGTCTTCCAGGGGCCGAAACGGCCCTGCTCACCAAAATCCAGGGGGAACCTACCGGCGATTCGCGGCCCCGTCTCGGCAATGATGAACTGAGAGAAGCCCGGCATGAAGGCCCTGTATCCGGAGGACACCGCCCCGGCCTCGCCGTCTGCGGTCGGGGTCAGGTTCGCATCCTCGAAGGAGTTCCATCCGACGAAGCCGTCGGGCGTCACGCTCGTGGTGAGCGGCGTTCCCGTGGGCGCGGCCCAGTCACCCAGGCCCATCGTCGTGAAGGTGCACGGGGGGGATCACATCGCCGACCTGCTCGGAGTCCTCGGTGACCGCTTTCGCGACGCGCACGTAGCGCTCCTGGCTGAAGGAGCCGTAGAGGCAGCCGAAGGACGCCTGGCTTTCCTTGGTCGTGAAGGTGGAGACCGGGGTCGAGCCAGCGGGCGGGGTGGCGGGGCAATTGCCGTCCGCGTTGGGCACGAATCCGTAGAGGACGAGTCGGTAGGGGATCCCGTTGACGGTGATCGTCTGGTCCGAGGTGGTCTTCGTGACCGTCAGGACATCGTCCGAGTCGGGGGTCTCGAGGGGCGCCTCGGCCCGTGCAGCTCCGGGCACCATCACGAGGCCGGAGAGGGCGAGCCCGGTCAGAGCGGCAGCGACGATTCCACGCATGACAGTGCGGCGCGGGCGCGATGCTTTCACCGCACGGTCGGACAGGTGAACACCCACCGGTGGATGGTCTTCTCGGTTGGCGGCGCCTCCCCTGCGGACGCCGCGCTGCGTGTCGGTGAGTCTCATACTGCCCCCACATCGATATGGTTACTGACTCACCATAACAATGGGACTTAGTTCCCGCACAACCCTCTAGGTCAGCATTTATTCACGCCCGCACGCGCGGATAGAAATTCACACACTTACCCACGCTGCGAGTCAATGACACGCACCTCACACGACAACTGCACAATCAAGCTAATCGCGCACACTTAACGGGACCTACGGCCCACCACCCAGCAACTGAGCGACAGACACATCGGCAAGCTCACCTCGTGGAAAATAGAAAATACTTGTGCTCTATGCAACACGCGAAGACAGCTGAGCATCCGAAAGAATCCCCATCAACGGGCAACGCAGCGTCACCTCGAACCACCAACCAGCCCCACGAGTGTCCACACTCTGTTTGCTCGCACACACTTATCGTCACATATGTAACATTTGCACCAGACGCCACAGTCGCACCATTGCCGAGTATTCCCCGGCATAGCGCGCTTACAGAAGAAAGAACAAGCCTATGCACATCGGAAACATCCCGACAGATGAGGCCACAGCACTTCCTGCGCCCGTTAGACTGTGACTGGGAGCGGCCTCGCTTCCAGTCACAACGTACGTCGCGCACACAGCGCGGGGGAATGGGGAGAGCACGACTATGAGCATCTTCGACCGCTTCGAGAGCGCCGTCGAGAGAGGCGTCAACGGCGCCTTCTCGCGCGTGTTCCGGTCGGGGATCAAGCCCGTGGACATCACCACGGCGATCCGCCGCGCCATGGACGAATCCGTCCAGGAAGTCTCCGCCTCGCGCATCATCGCCGCGAACCACTTCGCGGTCTACGCCTCGCGCACCGACCTCACCTCCCTTGAGGCATCCCTTGACGTCCTCGCCGACGAGTTCGCCCAGCAGGCCACCGAGCACGCCTCCTCAAACGGCTACTCCCTCCTCGGCCCCGTGACGATCGAATTCATCGCCGACGCATCCGAACCCAGCGGCACCCTCAAAGTCGACGCCGAAAACCGTCGGGGCCCCGCGGCACCCGCCACGGCCTCGTCCGCATCCCCCGAACACCCCATCATCGACGTCGACGGCGAAAAATGGCTGCTCACCGAGCCCGTGACCGTCATCGGGCGCGGCTCCGAGGCCGACATCGTCGTCAACGACTCGGGTGTCTCGCGCCGTCACCTCGAACTGCGCATCACCCCCACCGGCGTGATCGCCACCGACCTCGGTTCCACCAACGGCACCTTCGTCGAGGGGCACCGTATCGACGCAGCGACCCTGCTTGACGGCAACCAAATCGTCATTGGACGTACCAAGATCCTCTTCTGGACCCACCCAGACCAGAGCGGAGTTTAATGAAGTGACCACCGACCTCGCATTCACCGTCTTCCGCATCGGGTTCCTGGTGCTGCTGTGGCTCCTCGTGCTCGCGGCCGTCAACACGCTGCGACGCGACATCTTCGGCACCGTCGTCACCCCGCGCGGCAAGGGACGCGACAAGGCCACCTCACGCCGCAAAGCTTCCCGCGACAAGCGCAAGGACAAGAAGCGCACGTCCTCCAACACGCTGGCCCCCAAGGATCTCCTGGTGACCGGCGGCCCGCTCGTGGGCACCATGCTGCCCCTCGGCGAGGTCCCCATCGTGATCGGGCGTTCCCCCGCCTGCACCCTCGTGCTCGAAGACGAGTACGCCTCCAGCCGCCACGCGGCGCTCACCCCCCAGTCCGACGGCTGGTGGATCGAAGACCTCTCCAGCCGAAACGGCACCTTCATCGACGACGAACGCCTGAGTACCCCGCGCCAGCTCAAGATCGGTGACGTCATCCGAATCGGCCAGACGACTCTCGAATTGGTGGGTTGATATGTCAGGAAACGCGGTTCAATTCCACTACGCTGCCCGCTCCGACGTGGGCCTCGTCCGTTCAAACAACCAGGATTCGGGCTACGCCGGCGCAAACCTGCTGGTCCTCGCCGACGGCATGGGCGGCCCCGCAGGCGGCGACATCGCCTCCTCGGTGGCCCTCGCGCACCTCGTCCCCCTCGACACGGACTCGCACCCGGCCGACTCGATGCTTCACCTCCTGCGCGAGGCCCTCCTCGACGCGCACGAGGAGCTCACCGACCGCTCGAGCCGCGACCGCGACCTCGAGGGCCTGGGCACCACCTGCATCGCGCTCATGCGCAGCGGCAACCGCCTCGCCATGGTCCACATCGGCGACTCGCGCGCCTACGTGCTGCGCGGCGACACGCTCACGCAGGTCACGACCGACCACTCCTTCGTGCAGTACCTGGTCGACACCGGCCAGATAACGCCCGAGGAAGCCGAGCACCACCCCAACCGCAACGTCGTCCTGAAGATCCTTGGCGACGCGCAGGCCGACGTCGCCCCCGACGAAACCATCCGCGAGGCCGTCGTCGGCGACCGCTGGATGCTGTGCTCCGACGGCCTCTCCGGCCTCGTTTCCCCCGAGACGATCGGCCAGGTCATGGCGGACATCAAGGATCCGGGCGAGTGCGCCGAAGAGCTGATCCGCCTGGCGCTCCTGGGTGGCGGCCCCGACAACATCACGTGCGTCATCGCGGACATCGTCCCCGCCGGCACATTCCCACCCGCTCCCCCGCAGATCGTGGGCGCCGCGGCCATCGACCGCAACGCTAAGTCCCGCGGAGGCGAAGGCGCGGCAGCCCGCGCGGCTGCCCTGGGTTCCTCGTCCTCGGGCACCCCCAGCGACGAGGACGAGGCCCCCATCGAGCTCAAGCCCCGCTCCTCCTGGTGGACCCCGGTGTTCATCTCGCTGGTGACGGTCCTCGTCGTCGCAGCCTCGTGGATGTCGTGGAAGTGGACGCAAACCCAGTACTACGCGATCGGCCAGGACGGCTACGTCGTCATCTACCAGGGCATCCCCCAGTCGATCGGCCCGTGGCAGCTCTCGCACGCGGTCGAGGTCTCGAGCGTGTCCCTCGCCGACCTGACCCCCGTCGATCGCCAGCGCCTCGACACGCCCGTGCTGCGCTCATCGCGCGCCGACATTGACTCCTACATCGAGGGCCTCAAGCGCTCCGCGGCCGAGAACGCGGCCTCGTTGTCCTCGTCGTCGACGCCTCAGTCGGGGACGCACCAATCCGGCGCGTCCCAGTCCGGCGCGCAAAGCGGGGGCGCCTCCTAATGGCTACCGTATCGATCGCGCCAGCACGGCCTCGCCGATTCCTGGAGCTGACCCTCATGGGGTTGGCCCTGGCCGTCGGCATCGCCGGCTACGTGCTGACATCGCTGAACTACACGGGGGAGATCCCCCCGAACCTGCTCACGCAGGTCGGCGTCCTGGTGGCCATCGCCATCATCGCCGAGGTCGGCGTGCACTTCCTGGCGCCCTACGCCGACCCCGTAATCCTGCCGGTCGCGGTGGCGCTGACGGGCCTCGGGCTGGCGATGATCTACCGCCTCGACCTGTCGTATGCCCGCAGGGACGAGGCCGTGGTCGGCTTCCGCCAGGCGCTCTTCGTGGGCATCGCGATCGTTATCGCGGCGGTCATTTTGATCACGCTGCGCGACCACCGCATGCTGCGCCGCTACACCTACACCTTCGGCGCACTCTCATTGTTCCTGCTGCTCCTGCCCATGATCCCGGGCCTGGGCCAGGAAACCTTCGGCGCGCGCGTGTGGATCCACCTGGGCCCGATTTCCGTCCAGCCCGGCGAGCTCGTGAAGATCACGCTGGCGATCTTCTTCGCCGGATATCTCGTGACGAACCGCGACAACCTGTCGATCGGCGGCCGCAAGTTCCTCGGCATGCGCCTGCCGCGCGCCCGCGACCTCGGCCCGATCATGGTCGTGTGGCTGATCGGCATCGCGATCCTCGTCCTGCAGCGCGACCTGGGTACCTCACTGCTCTTCTTCGGCCTCTTCGTCACGATGCTCTACGTGGCGACGAACCGCGTGTCGTGGCTAGTCATCGGCTTTACCCTGTTCGTGCCCGCAGTCCTCGTGGCGGTGAAGTCCTTCGCCCACGTGCAGACGCGCTTCAACATCTGGCTCAACGCCCTCGACCCCGACATCTACAACCAGGGGTCCTATCAGCTTGTCCAGGGCCTGTTCGGCCAGGCTTCCGGCGGCCTCATGGGCACCGGCTGGGGCCGCGGCTACCCGCAGCTCGTGCCGCTGGCGAATTCCGACTTCATCCTCTCCTCCTTCGCAGAGGAACTGGGCTTGACTGGCATGGCCGCGATCCTCGTCCTGTACCTGATCCTCATTCAGCGCGGCCTGCGCGCGGCTCTCACGGTGCGTGACGGCTTCGGAAAGCTCCTGGCGACCGGCCTGAGCTTCTCGCTGGCCATCCAGCTGTTCGTCGTACTCGGCGGCATTACTCGCATCATCCCGCTGACCGGCCTGACGGCTCCGTTCCTGGCGGCCGGCGGCTCCTCGATGGTGTCCTCGTGGATCACCGTCGCCCTGCTGATCCGTGTGTCCGACGCTGCTCGCCGCCCGGCCTCGACCCCAGCGCCGTGGAATTCCGGCATTCAGCCTGCCGTGGGAGTGGGTGAGTAAACCGTGAACAACCAGATCCGCAAGATCTTCATCATCGTCCTCATCATGTTCGCCCTGCTGGGCGTGGGCGTGACGAACACGCAGTTCATCTCCGCGTCTTCGCTCAACGCCGACGCGCGCAACCAGCGCACGATCCTGCACGCCGCGGAAACCGACCGCGGCCCGATCATCGTCGACAAGACGGCCATCGCTTCGTCCGAGCGCGAACAGGACTCCAAGCGTTACGCGCGCTCCTACGCCGAGGGCCCGCTGTACGCGCCGGTCACGGGCTACTTCTCGTCCGTGGGCAACGCGTCGACGGGTATCGAGGCCGCCGAGGAGGACGTCCTGGACGGCCAGTCGCAGACACTGCTCGGCCAGCGCCTGCGTAACCTCCTGAACGGACAGAACCGTCAGGGCGGCGGCGTGGAGCTCACCCTGAACTCCCAGATGCAGAAGGCCGCCGCCGAGGCCCTCGGAAACCGCAAGGGCGCCGTCGTGGCTCTCGACGCGAAGACCGGCGCGGTCCTCGCGATGTACTCGGCGCCGACTTTCGATCCGAACCAGCTTGCCTCCTCCGACGCGAACGCTGTGTCGGACGCGTTTTCGGCGCTTTCCTCGGACCCGAATAATCCGCTGCTCAACCGCGCAATTTCGCAGCGCTACGCGCCCGGTTCCACCTTCAAGGTCCTCACGACGATCGCCCTCATTGAAAACGGCGTCGCCGAGCCGGACACGCGCATGTCGTCGCCGGTGTCCACGACCCTGCCCGGCACCACGACCGAGGTGTCCAACATCGAGTCCTCGACCTGCGGTGACGGCAACCCGACGCTGACCGAGGCCTTCGCCCGCTCGTGCAACACGACCTTCGTACTCGCCTCTGAGCAGCTCACGAGCCAGCAGCTCGTCGACGTAACGAACCGATTCGGTTTCGGCCGCGATTCGCAGATCCCGCTAACGGTGACCCCCTCGGTCTTCCCCTCCGACGCCGACCCCGCGCAGCTCGCGATGAGCTCGATCGGCCAGTACACGGTCCAGGCGACGCCCCTGCAGATGGCCCAGATCGCCCAGACCGTCGCGAACCAGGGCCAGATGATGACCCCATACCTCATCGACTCGATCGTGGACGCCGACAACCAGGTCGTGCGTACGAACAGCCCGACCGACGGCGGCCGCCCGATTTCCGCGGAGACGGCCTCGAAGCTGCGCACCATGATGGAAGCCGTCGTTTCCCAGCCCTACGGCAGCGGCACGACGATGGCACTGCCGAACGTGGCCGTGGCCGCCAAGACCGGCACCGCTGAGACCGGTGAAGGCGACCGCGCGAACGCGTGGGCCATCGGCTTCGCGCCCGCTGACAACCCGCAGATCGCTTTCGCGGTCCTCGTCGAGGGTGACGACACCACCCCCACCCCGCACGGTGGCGACGTGGCCGGCCCGGTCGCTCGAGCTGTCCTGGAAGCGGGGCTCAAGTGAACGCGCCACGCATGACATCCGGCGCCGGGCGAGTGCTCGGCGGACGCTACACGCTGCTCACCCCGATCGCACAGGGCGGCATGGGCGAGGTCTGGAAGGCCCGAGACCGGGTCAGCGGACACATTGTCGCCGCGAAGGTCCTGCGCCCCGAGCTGGCGGGCGAGGAGCTCTCCCTGTCGCGCCTGCGCCTCGAGGCCCGCAACTCGATGTCGATTTCCCACCCGAATATCGCGAACACGCAGGATTCGGGCCAGGAGGATGGCATCGGCTGGATCATCATGGAACTCGTCGACGGCTACCCGCTGACGGACTACCTGCGCGGCGGCTCGCGTATCGAGCCCGAGTACCTCATGCCGATCCTCGTGCAGGTCGCGATGGCTTTGGGTGCCGCCGCGCGCGCAGGCGTCGTGCACCGCGACATCAAGCCCGCGAATATCCTTGTTCGCCCTGATGGCATGGTGAAGCTGACGGACTTCGGCATCTCGCGCGCCACCGGCCAGGTGAACCTGACGGCCGCGGGCATGGTCATGGGCACCGCCCAGTACCTGCCGCCCGAGCAGGCCATGGGTGAGATCGCCACCCCCATCGGCGACCTGTATGCCCTCGGCGTCATCGCCTACGAAGCCGCGGCCGGGCGCCGCCCCTTCACCGGTGAAACCCAGGTGGACATCGCGTTCTCGCACGTCAACGATCCGGTGCCCCCGCTGCCGGATTTTGTCCCTGAACCTCTCGCAGACGTCATCCTGCACCTGCTGGAGAAGGACCCCGCGAAGCGCCCCGAGTCCGGCTCTGCCGCCGTGCGCGAGATCGCCGCGGCCGCCAAGGCCATGGGGATCTCCGTGGCTCCCCGGCCCCTCCCCCTGCCGAAGGCCGCGCAGCGCCCAGCCGAGGTCCGCACGCCCGTCCAGCCCTCCGTGCCGATCGTTGCGCCGGTGCGTCACCTGACGCGCCGCACGCTCCCTGAGGACATGCTGCAGCCGCCCTCGGGCCTGACCCCCAAGGTGCGCACCACGACCAGCCGCCACGCCGCCGTCCCCGTCCTAGACGAGGCGACCACGATCGCGCCCTCCTCCTCGGCGATTCCCATCACAGGCCGCCACGCGTCGGTTCCGCGCATCCTCGACGAGGCCGAGGTCCTTCCGACCGAACGCCCCGTTTCCGCGCCCACCCAGGTTCGTCGCCTGCACCCTGAGACCACCGGAGAGCATGCACCTGCGGTGTCCGGTGCCGTCCGCTCGCTGACCTCGACCGGGCGCCACGCGGCAGTCCCGGCCCCTCCGGTCGCCCCTCAGACGCCGGTCTCAGCGCCAATTCCGACCCGCTCCACCGCCACGGCACCCGCCGCACCCTCTGCCCCGGCATCTGCGCCTGTCGCTACCCCTGCGCCCGCAACCAAGCCGACGTCGGCCTCGTCGCCGCGGCACGCGGTACCCACGCGTCCGGAGCAGGCCCGGCAGCCCAGCGAGAGCGCGCAGCGTCCCCAGGCGGCGATTCCCGCACCGCCCACCACGCCTGGATCCGACCAGGCCTCCCCAGCCTCGGATGACCGCCGAGCCGCCCTCGCGCAGCGCCTGCGTGAACGCGCAGCCACCCGTCAGGCCGAGGACGCCGCAGAGGCACAGCGCCGCGAACGTGTCGCACGCGAAGAGGAACAGCGCCAACGCGAACTGCGCGAAGCACGCGAACGCCGCGAAGCCGAACAGGCACAGCGCAAGGCCGCCCAACGCAGCGCCCCCACCATCCCCCAGCCAACCCGCACCGAGCAGCCTCGCCGCCAGAAGGCAGCCACGGCCTCGTCGGCGCGCCCCACGAACGGTGGAACGCCGAGCGTATACGGCACCGTCCCCCAGCCTCGCGCCACCATGCCGTCGTCTCGTCCACGCCGATCCGTGTTCGAACATCGCCCCGAGAAGACCACGCGCGGACCGCGCTGGCACGACCTCGACGCCCGATCGGCAGAAAGGACGCGCCCGCCGACCAAGACCGCCTACTCGCGCAGCGTGGTCGCACCACCCGTCCCAGCATCCAGGCAGATTATTCGCGCGGTCATCGTCGCAATCATCGTGATTGGGCTCATCGCGCTCACAGCTATTACGATCAAACACATGCTTGGCTCCCTGATTCATCCAAGTGCGGGAGCACACATTATCGAGGAGGTTAGGACATGGCAGAGCCCATGGCCCACCGTCTAGCTGGCCGATACGAGGTCCGCTCGCTCATCGGGCGAGGCGGCATGGCCGAGGTCCACCTGGGCTTCGACACTCGTCTTTCGCGCGTCGTCGCCATTAAGATGCTGCGACGCGACCTGGCGCAGGATTCGATCTTCCAGGCGCGCTTCCGCCGCGAAGCGCAGTCAGCGGCGTCGCTGAATCACCCGAACATCGTCGCCGTCTACGACACCGGCGAGGAAATCATCGAAGACGCGTCCGGCCGCTCGATCGCGGTGCCCTACATCGTCATGGAGTACGTGGAGGGACACACGGTCAAGGACCTCATCTCCGACGGCACGGCCGTGCCGATCAACGAGGCCATCGAGATCGTGTCCGGCGTCCTGTCTGCCCTCGAGTACTCGCACGCGAACCACCTGGTGCACCGCGACATTAAGCCCGGCAACATCATGCTGACGTCGGACGGCAAGGTCAAGGTCATGGACTTCGGCATCGCCCGCGCGCTGACCGACTCGCAGGCCACCATGACGCAGACGAACGCCGTCGTCGGCACCGCCCAGTACCTCTCCCCCGAGCAGGCACGAGGCGAGGCCGTGGACGCTCGTTCCGACCTGTACTCGACGGGCGTCGTGCTCTTCGAGCTGCTGACCGGCCGCCCGCCCTTCAAGGGCGACTCCGCCGTCGCCGTCGCCTACCAGCACGTCGAGCAGATCCCGCCCACGCCCTCGTCGATCCTGTCCGACATCCCGGACTCCCTCGACCGCGTGGTACTCAAGGCCCTGGCGAAGAACCGCGAGGACCGCTACCCGAGCGCCGCCGCGATGCTCGCGGACCTGCAGCGCGTCGCCCGAGGCCTCGACGTGGGCGCTCCGCCCGCGGACTCGTGGGCCACCGAGGTGCTGCCCGCCGCCGGCGTCGCTAGCGCCCAGACCGCTGCGACCATGCCGATGGCAGCCGTCGCCAACCGCACCCCCGCCCCGGCCATGGCGGCGACCTCCACGTCGCTGCCCCCAGTGGCCACCGCGGACGCGGATGACGACGTCGCGAAGTCCCGCAAGCGCCGCACGGCGATCATCGCGTCGCTCGTCGTCGTTGCCCTGCTGCTGATCGGCGGCTTGGTGTGGGCCCTCACGCGTGGCGCCGAACAAGCGGAGACGATCGCGGTCCCCAACGTTGTCGGCCTAACGCAGGCCGAGGCAAAGACCCAGATCGAGCAGGCCGGATTCACGTGGGAGCTCAACCCCGACAAGGTCGCCTCCGACACTGTCGCCGAGGGGTCCGTCGCCTCCACTGATCCCACTGCCGGCACGCAGGCCGAGAAGGGCGCGACCGTGCGCGTCACCATCTCCTCCGGCCCCGATTCCGTGACCCTGCCGGACAACCTGGTCGGCATGAGCCCTGACGACGCTCGCAAGGCGATCGAGGCGCTCGGCCTGAAGTGGGAGCTCGACAACAGCAAGGTCGCCTCCGACACCGTTCCCGAGGGGAAGGTCGCGCAGACCAACCCCTCCCCCGGTTCGAAGGTGAAGGCCGGACAGACGATCCGCGCCTACCTGTCCTCCGGTTCGGATCAGGTGGACGTGCCTGACCTGTCGGGCATGACTCAGGACCAGGCTCGCAGCACGCTCAAGGGTGTCGGCCTGGAGCTGGGCAACGTGACGAGCGTTGACTCCGAGAAGGAGAAGGACCGCATCGTCGAGCAGGATCCCGCGACCGGCACAAAGGTCAAGAAGGGTACCACCGTGGGTGTGTCCATCTCGAGCGGCAAGCCTGCTCCGGTGGAGATTCCCACCGTCGTCGGCATCGGCCGCGACGACGCCGAGGCGCAGCTCAAGGCTCTCGGCCTGAACGTCACCGTCGAAGAAGTCTCGGGCAACCAGCCCGCCGGTCAGGTCCTCTCCGTCGAGCCCGGCGAGGGGTCGAAGGTCGATAAGAACTCAACCGTGAAGCTCAAGGTGTCGAAGGGCACCCAGAACGGCAACAACGGCAACAACGGCAACAACGGGAACGGCCACTGAGTGAGCCCCCGGGCCGCATCGCGGTAGTACCGATTCGTAGTTGTTTCCGTTGATCACTGAGGCCCGCGCCTACGAGGAGAAATCCTCCGGCGCGGGCCTCACTGTATGCGCGGGTGTGCGGGTGTGTGCGGGGTATGTGCGGGCGGGCGCGGGCGGCCTCGACAACGCACAGCTAGCAGGGACCGGCGTGTCCGCCTCTTCACGGTGGAAGCGTGTCCTCCACAACGCAGACCTGCCAGATAACCAGCTCTGTTGGCGGGTGCTGTACTGCGAGGCGGTCTAGAAACCAGACCCCCGAGAAAACAGTTCCCTGACGCGGATAGGTTGTGACGATATGGATAGGTTATCGACATCCGGATAGGTTAATAAGCTATCCGCATGCTCGTAACCTATCCGGATGTTCGTAACCTATCCGGATGTTCGTAACCTATCCGCGTGCATGCGCCCACAAGCACATCTGCGGCACCGTAGCTGACACGCCCACCTGCATTCACAACGCGCTGCACCTGTGAGGGCGCATTGCACCATTTAGAGAGCATTGCACCAGCTCGGAAGGGGTGTCATACTCCCGAAATGGTGCAACACCACCAACGAACAAGGATTTCCGCGGTCTCTCCGAAAGATTCCCGCTCTGAACGGGGGCTTTTGCACGACACGAGCCTCCGACACGCCGGCGAGGCACGCCCTCAGGCCCCCATGTAGTGCAAACCCCCCCAGAACGCAGAACCTACAGCTTGAAGCGCTCCGCGACGACGGGCTTGAGGGACACGGCACGCTCGCGCGCGTCGGCATCACCGCAGGCGGCCAGCCAGTTGGCGAACATGAGGTGCCCGGACTGGGTCATGACGG
>ERZ772960.735-NODE-735-length-27813-cov-9.052201_pt1 | contig 27813 bp, 25 predicted proteins | sample MGYA00580678_ERZ772960 | MGnify/ENA primary metagenome ERZ772960 (study PRJEB29015, sample SAMEA2737930) | human oral metagenome | biome: human oral; feature: human-associated habitat; material: dental | place: China | collected 2059 ... | reverse complement strand
GCAAAAAGCGGGTCACTTCGGATTCGGGATAGACATTTAAGATAATTGGTAATTGATTTAATGGATAATGGATAATGGGTAATGGATAATGGATAATGGGTAATGGGTAATTATGAATTACACATTACAAATTGATTACACATTAGAAATTAAACATTAAAAAAACAGACTGACCGTCTTCAAACCGGAAAATCTTGGCTTGGGGGCGGTTTTTTTGTATTTACTCTCCCCTTAAAACACAGCGGTAACTGTGGTATAATAAAGGACGAGGAGGTTTGCTATGCCTACAATGACTATGACACATAAAGCGTACCGGGAATTGGAACAGGCGGCGCAAATGAGCGGAGCAACTAAAGACGCAGTTTTGGAAAATGCCCTAAGCTGCTACCTTGCTGAATTGCAGGAAGACGCCGAAGACGCGGCACGTGCCGAAAAAGCGTGGACCAACTTTGAAAAAAGCGGGGAAAAGACATATACCATTGCCGAAGTGCGGCGCGAGCTGGGATTATGAAAGTCATTTTGACGGACACATTCAAAAAGCAATTAAAAAAGCTGGATGCTGCAATCTCAAAGCGTGTTTTGGATTACCTTGAACAAGTCGAGCTTCTCGATAATCCGCGTTCCCGCGGAAAAGCGCTTACTTCAAACCTTGCCGGCCTATGGCGCTTATCATGCAAGGTTTGACCTGTTCCGAAAAAGCCGAAAAAAAGCGTATTTTGGAGCTTTTACTCCGCACGGACGGCGGGACAGGCTGTATGCACGAAAGCTTTAATGTCGATGATCCGCACGTCTATACACGTGAGTGGTTCTCTTGGGCGGACGCTTTTTTTTGCACGTTGGTACTTGATTCGTGCGGCTTGTATTCAGCGGATTAATTGCGGACTCGATTTTGCACTTCTTTATATGAGGGATATATTTATGCCTACATCTTCATATATGAAAGCTTTATGGTTATGTATTCTGCTAAGTATCGGTATGGTTGTTGCATGCGCATCATCTAATGCTTCGTATCATAATAAATGGCTGCTGGTTGTGGAAACCGGAAATGTGCGGATTGAAACAATAAAGTATCGTGTTAAGCCAATGTATTGGAATGACTTGGCGATAAAAGGAAGCGACCTCACGGCTAAAGATGCTTTTTTGCATACCGTGCATAGCACAAAAGAAGTACAGCATGCAGTTGCCGGTGCGGTTTATCCTATCCAATGTATTGATGGAGCAATGGTAACTGTTTTTGCAGAAAATAATCAAGAAGCGTGTATTATATATAAAGGTACGCGGTATTATATCGATCCTAAAGATTTGCATGGAATATCTTTTATCGTTTCTCGACAGTAAAATGGATGCATGGGCAACAGAAGCACAGCAGCGTAGAAGGATAATTCTTCCAACATCTTTGCGGAGTTCTGCTTCTGACTGTAAAGAACGCTGCAAAAGTAACTTGATAGGCGGGTGGTGTAGTGTTAGCATAGAGTTACAAAGTGAGCAAAACTCACGAACCGCTTTGTATGGGGCGGTAATTACACCGCTTTACTGAAACGGTAAAGCAAGAGGAGTGTTTGTATGAAAGAAGTTACAAAGGAAGCCTTACATGGCTTTAGTGGTATATCCACTACGGAATTACAAACCATTGATGGTGGCGGAAAATTCGCTTTTATAAAGAATGGCGTTTCTTATTCAACAGGTTCATGGGAAGTGTCTTGTTACCGCTTCTACTGATAGTGGATTCTCTTCAACATGGCATAATACGCCTAGTATTTCTTCTGGCAATGGCTCTATTATTTCCGCTGCTTATGGTCCGGTATATGGTGAAGTGAAATCAATAAGTGTTGGAATAACTTATCATTATTAAAACTATCGAGGGGCAGAGCGATTTTTGTGATAACAAGCGCGTATATTGTCTTGCTATGTACTATTCATTTTTACAGCTTAAGGGCATTCCATGAAAAGAACTCTTATCGGTCTTTTTCTTTTAGGTTATGTGATATCATCGCTCTATGCTTTTACGCTTAACCCATCATGGAGTTTCGGGCGGGTTCATGTCGGCGGGCTTTTTCAAAAATCCTCTACTCCGCAATTATCCCTCACTGCAACATGCTTTGAGTTTTCCGTACTTGATGCTGATAGCGGTTTCGGGTTTGAGTTTAGTCCTTTTTATTTTTCCGGTATTAATAAATCAGAAAAAACCGGACTGTTTTTATGCAATACGGGATTCTACTATAATACTCTTGAACGAATTACAAAGTTGTGTATGCTTTCTCCCTTTATTATATTCCGGTGGTTTGATGTAAGGAATTTCCATGCATACCGTTTTGAAACAGGGCTTGAATTTCTCTTTACTCCGCCGGCATCGCCGTTCTCCGAATGGAGATTCCCGCTTATTTTTAAAATGCTCTCATTTCGCAGCGGTATGCGGCTTGATAATCAAACACAGCTTTCTTTTTTTTGTGAAGCAGGTATCGACTTTGCGGTACTTATTTACAGTGCAGCACGAGCCGCAGAAGTGCAGCGCCGCTGAATATGAAACTATTCAAAAATGTATTTTATGCTGTGCAAAGAATGGAATAGTATGGCGATTTGTGGAAGATATTCGTAAGGGCAAAGTGGACAGCTTTATGGAGCGGAGCAGGCGATAATAGCCGGTATTCCGTACGACAATTTCAGTGAGGAAAAACTGGACATGCGGGAACAAAACTACCAAACAGCGGTATACCTGATCTTTGCATTGATGGGACAATTTGTACAAACGGAGGTACATTGCTCGACAGGACGCTCCGATTGTATTGTTAGTACGGCTGATATTGTATATATTTTTGAGTTCAAGCTTACCGGTAATGGCACCGCAGAGGATGCAATCAATCAGATAAAAGAAAAAAATTACGCAGTGCCGTACAAAGCGCATGGAAAGAAGATTGTACTCATCGGTGCGGGATTTGATGAATTGGCGAGGCCTATCAACCGATAGACCTCGCCTTCGGAGTATGAATGTGATGCGCAGTAATTTAATTTCTGTACTGTTAAAGCATAAGGGGCATGTAAAATTGTTCATGTTCCTTTTCTTTCTCGTTTTTCTCTTTTTACCGTCAGCTGTTTCGGCTCAAGTATGGCACTGGCCGCTTTCTGAAGAACCTGTGCCGCTTAAAGATAGAGAACAGCACCTCCTGTTACGTCCGGGAATAACATATAATCCGGTATACGGTAATACATTTTCAAATTACGGTTATTTTATAACCGGTAGGGAAAATATGCCGGTGTATGCACCTGAAACGGGTACTATTACCGTTGAAACCTCGTGCGTTATCTATCCTGATAATATCTATATACAAGGCATAAATCCTTCTGCTTCGCCCGAACAGCTTACCGCATTAAAACGGCGCAATCCGCTGCTTACTCCCGAAAATACTACGCGAGGAATTTGCATCACCTTACAAAACGGAAAAAAGGTATATATTTATGGATTAAAAACAGTCCTAAAACACAAGGGAGAACGTGTCAAAAAAGGCGAACAGCTTGGAACCCTCGGTTTCATAAAGACCTTTTCATATCAACCGTGTTTAAGCATAGCGCTTTCAACAAAAGAGGGGAAGGTTGATAATTCTATCGGATTATGTCTGCTCGACGAGGATAGTACACCGCTTTTTGATACAATGATGCAAAAACGGCAATCAATTTATCAGCCTAATCGCATCCTAACAAAAGAGGAACAAAAACAAGCGTGGCATATCTTTACGGTAAGTTTACAAAACAATCATCCGATATTTAGTGATAAAAAACATGCTATTCGTATTAACCATACATGGGAAATCCTCTATGAGGAACTTTCAACACAAAAAGATATGCGGATACATACCCTTGCTGAGTATATGAATCGGGCGCTTGCCGCCTTGCACTGTTGTCATACTGTTCTTTTTCCGGCAGATAGAGAATACCGGTATCCGCTTTGCCCCCTGCAACTTACTGTCCATAATGGGCGTTGTTTTACCGTATGGGATAGGAGAGGAAAACAAGAAATTCCGATAGGGACTGAAATTACCTCCATCAATGATATTCCGGTCGCAGATTTGGTACATCGGATCACGCAGACAATAAGTACGGATTCCCTGAATTATGCTGTTGCGCAGGAAATAGTCGAGCAGCATTTTACGGCTGAATTACAACGGTTTTTACCGATTGATTCCGAATATACGTTTGCGATTAAAAGTGAAACACTTTCATCCGCTGAAAACAGAGCCGGTGAAATCAACGTACATCTTCCAGTGTTGACAAAAGAGCAAGCCTCCTCATCGGCTTGCTATCCGGTTTGGTTTGGCCGGATAGCTGATTCTCCATTTGAAATACTCGATGCAATGACGGCACGAATAAGCATTAAAAAGATGAATAGGATTGCCGATGAAGAACAACTTTGCAGCTGGTTTAAAACGATTGCTGAAAAAAATATACAAAATGTAATCATTGATTTGCGAGGAAACAACGGCGGCGGGGAAAATGCTGTCGGTCTCTTTCTATCTTTTTTACTGCCTGAACCGTTTAGCTTTGCCGCGTATTCGGAGCTCCGTACGGATGAACCGCCTGACGGAAGAATTGCCGAGCCGGCGCAACCGGTACACAATACCTTAGCAGTGTACAAACGTGATGATACCAAACGCTTTTTTCCTGCCAAGCAATACCGCTTCACCGGTAAGATATATGTGTTGGTTGATGCATTGACCGTTTCTGCCGGTGTTAATACCGCACGACTTTTAAAAAATGCAGGAGCTACCGTGATCGGCACGGAAACTCGCGGCGGTTACTATAGCTGTAACGCCATACAATACATACATACCCGTATTCCGGCGGCGGATTTAATTCTGCGCATTCCTATCTATCGCCAGGTGTTTACCGACACGCTATCTCCTTCAATACCGATTGGCCGCGGTCTTATACCCGATTATGTTGTTCCTTTGACCATTGATGATAAATTATACGGTTCCGATAGTCAGTTTGATTTCTGTATGCGCATAATAGAAAGATGAAGGTATAACTTCGACAGTCCTCATCCGGCAACGTACATCCGTGTACATTGCTGGATGGCGAGATTCTGCACTTGTTCTGCACGAAACCGATAAAAGAAACTTAGCTGATTTTTTACGCTGTACCGATACGCGGGATAATTATGAAGTGCTGCTTCTTACCGGAAAAAAACAGCTGCTTGAACACAGAAACAAAACCGGTTGGCACAATATATTGGGTAAAAATTTTTCTATGCAAAAGATAGAAACCTATGATATAATGTTAAGCACGAGAGGGAAAATGTCTATAAAAAAGAAAAAGTGGTCGAATGATGATACGGAACTGACATTACTCGCGTTGCCGAGTATGGTATGGTATGTGCTTTTTTGTTTTTTGCCGATGTTCGGCATTATTATTGCGTTTAAAACATATCGCGTTCAGGCCGGTAAAAGCTTTGTATACAGCTTGCTGGCCAGTCCGAACGCGGGATTTAAAAATTTTGAATTTATTCTTAAAGCGAATAAGCTTGCCATTCTTCTTCGTAATACGCTTTTATATAACATCGTTTTTATCGTTCTCGGCATCGTTATTCCCGTAACGCTTGCCATTATGATTAACGAACTGTACAGCCGATGGAAGTCGAAGACGTATCAGACGATGATGTTTTTTCCTTTCTTTATGTCGTGGGTTATTGTCAGCTATATCGTTTACGTGTTCTTAAATGCCGATAGCGGTATTTTGAATAGGATGATCACTGCAAACGGCGGGGAAGCGATTAACTGGTATGCGGAGCCGAAACATTGGCCGCTTATACTGATCCTTACCAACTTGTGGAAAAGTACCGGTTACGGGATGATTGTGTATTTGGCGCAAATAACCGGTATCGATAAGAGCTTTTACGAGGCAGCTGCGATTGACGGGGCGAGCAAGTTCCAACAGATACGGTATATCACGCTGCCGGCGCTCAAGCCGATCATTATGGTCATGTTTATTCTCAGCGTCGGGAAAATATTTTATACGGATTTCGGATTATTCTATCAGGTTACGCAGCAAATTCCGGGCAGCTTAGCTGATACGGTTTCAACGCTGGATACGTACGTGTACCAAGCGTTGCGGACGGGCGCTCCCATCGGAATGATTTCGGCGGTTACCGCTATGCAGTCGATTGCATGTTGTATTACGATTTTGCTCGCAAATTGGCTGATAAAAAAGATAGAGCCGGAAAATTCCTTGATTTAATAACGTAAGACAGGAGAGCTTGTGTATGCTTAAACGAAATACGGTGCAGAATGTTCAAAGGATATGGCAATTATATGTTCTGCTGCTGCCTGCGCTGGTAGGGTTGCTGCTGTTTTCTTATGGCCCTATGTATGGTATTGTGCTTGCCTTTAAAGAATATAATCCGCTTTCGGGTATTATCGGGAGTCCGTGGGTCGGCATGAAGCATTTTAACCGCTTTTTCCGTTCTCCTTTCTTTAGTCAAATTATACGGAATACCCTCTACCTCAGCTTGTACGGCTTATTTGTCGGCTTTCCGCTGCCGGTTTTGCTGGCGCTGGGACTCAATCAAGTGCGAAGTATGGGGTTCAAAAAAACGGTTCAGACGGTTACCTATGCGCCTTATTTTATTTCCACGGTGGTTTTAGTGGGGATTATCAATATCGTATTTGCCGAAACGGGTTTTGTCAATCAGTTCCTAAAGATGATGGGAAAAGAATCTGTTTTGTTTATGGGCGCTGCGCGGTATTGGCGGCATATCTATGTGTGGTCGGGTGTTTGGCAGGGCATGGGGTGGAGCGCGATTATTTACATCGCAGCTCTTTCGGGTGTCGATCCGGTGTTGTATGAAGCGGCGATTATCGACGGTGCAACAAAGCTGCAGCGCATCATCTATATCGATTTGCCTTCGATAGCGCCGACTATCGTTATCACCTTTATTTTAAGCGCCGGTTCCATCATGGGGATTGGGTTTGAAAAGGCCTTCTTGATGCAGAACCCTTTAAATGCGAGCGTTTCGGAAATTATTCCGACGTATGTATATAAAGTGGGGCTTATTTCAGGAGAATACGGATTTTCGACTGCGGTGGGGCTTTTCAATTCCGTGATTAACTGCGTTTTATTGTTGACGGTGAATAAAATTGCGCGGAGATTCGGGCAAAGCTCAATTTGGTAAACGGGGTACGCTATGAAATATCTTTTCGGACGGGAATTCGCACGACAAACGGCTGCCGATAAAACATTCGATATTATCAATTATACCGCCTTGCTGGTGCTGCTCGGTATTGTACTCTACCCGCTGTATTTTATTGTTATCGCCTCATTCAGCGATCCGAACGAAGTTGCCGCCGGCAGTGTTTCCTTTTATATCAAAGGATTTAATACAAAGGGCTATCAGGAGATTTTTAAGTTTTCAAAAATCTGGACGGGCTATGCCAATAGTATTTTATATATGTGTATTGGAACCTTTATAAACCTCGCCGCAACGATTCCTGCCGCTTTTGCGTTCTCCCGCAAAGAATTGGTAGGGTCAAAATTTTTGATGCTTCTTTTTACCTTTACCATGTTCTTCGGCGGCGGTTTAATACCGTCCTTTTTGCTTATTAAATCGCTCGGTATGTATAATACCGTGTGGGCGCTGGTGCTGCCGGGCGCTGTAAGCGTATATAATTTGATTGTCGCACGGACATTTTTTCAGGTTAGTATTCCAAATGAACTCTATGAAGCGGCAATAGTGGAAGGAAGCGATTATTTCACGTATTTTTTCAAAATCGTATTGCCCATTTCCAAACCGATTATTGCGGTTATGCTGCTCATTCATGCGGTCGGACACTGGAACGCCTACTTTAGCGCCCTTGTGTATATTTCCGACAACAGCAAAATGCCGCTGCAGGTAGTACTGCGGGAAGTGCTTATCCAGTCGCGGAATGTTTCTACAATCAGCAGTATGACTATGGCGCGCGCCGAAGAACAGCGGCAACTGGCAGAGATGATAAAGTACGGCGTTATTATCGTATCATCGCTGCCGGTATTGATTATGTATCCGTTTGTTCAGAAGCACTTCATCAAAGGGATGCTGATCGGCGCGGTTAAAGGGTAAAAGGGGGAGGGCTGAAACAATGATGACGCATAATGAAAGAAATACTGCCAGCCTGTATTTCGGGATAGCAGTTTTTTTTGATAAAGTTTGCCGGCAGCGGCCGCAGTATCTTCATTTTGACGACTATTCGGCGAACGCAAGAGGCAGGCATATCATTTTAAGGAGGAATGTATGAAGTACGGTAAAGTATTTTTATCGGTTCTGGCAGCAGGAGCAATCCTTATGTACGCAGGATGCGGCGGTAAGGATGCTAAAACGGCAAAAACGGCGGAAGGGGTAACCGCTTTTACTGCAGTCGGTTACGGGGATCCGTGGGGCGGAGAATGGAACGATTTTCCCATTCTGAAAGAGATTGCCGAACAAAACAAGATATCCGTTACATGGACAACGGTTAGCGGGGACGGAGCCGATGAAAAGCTCGGCTTAATTCTGTCTTCTCAGGACTTGCCCGATATGATTTTTTCAGGGTTAAGCACACTTAAGGTTATTTCATATGCCTCGAAAGGTATTATCCGGCCTTTGGAAGATCTAATTGACGGCGGCCATGCTCCCTATGTCAAAAAAATTTTTGACGCCAATCCTGAAATCCGCAAAGCGGTTACCATGCCCGACGGTCATATCTATGTACTGCCGGCGATTAATTCCAGGGCGGATCCGGTAATGACTACGACCCTGAATATCAATAAAGAATGGTGCGATAAATTGGGCGTCGATCCTGCATCTATTAAAACCGTAGAGGATTTTACAGCCTTGATGCGCCGTTTTGTAACGGAAGATCCGAACGGGAACGGCAAAAAAGATGAAAAAGGCTTTACTTTTGAGCCGGTTCCTCCATATCATGTGTGGAACGGGGATGCCGACTTCTCCGGCGCATGGGGCGTTACCACCGACTGGGATCCTGTTATGGTAAAGGATAACGGTATTGTATGCGCTCCTGCAGAGGAAGGTTATAAAGCATATATCAAATGGTTTGCCTCCATGTACCGCGAAGGCTTAATCGATAAAGAAGTGTTTACCCATGATCATAATCAATACCTTGCAAAAATTGACGGCGGAAATGTCGGCGCATACTTAACCAACGGCCCCGTTACTTCGGCAAAGGTCGAATACATTACGATTGCTCCGCTGGAAGGACCCGCCGGCAGGCAATGGGGGGCGGAAGATTTCTCCATCGATAAAGGGCGCGGACTGATTACTACTGCCTGTAAAAATCCCGAAGCGGCGATGAAGTTCATAGACTCCTTCTATGAGCCGATTACCTCGTTAAAACTTGCAAGCGGTGTTTATCTGAAAGATTTAGGAAACGGAAAGTTTGAAATACTGCCGAACGAGAGCGGCAAACCTTCTATGGCGCCCGGCCCCTACGTTGCGAAAGACCTCTCGCAGGCCGTCCGCGATCAATATTTAATTGAAACGGAAGAAGACCGGAAAGAACTGGCTCGTTATCAAATGTACCGCCCGTACTTAATGAAGCCGCTCCCCCTGATGAATTTTACACAGGAAGAGGTCAGCGAGCTTTCCACGCTGTCTACCGATATTTCTAAAATTATCAACGAACAAAAAGCGAAGTGGTGTGTCGGTGACGGCGATGTCGACGCCGAATGGGCTTCTTACCTCAAGTCCCTAAAAAACGTCGGGCTTGAAAAGTATCTGGAAATATACAACGCTGCCTATAAGCGGTATCAGTCGTCTGCACATTAATCGGCAGGTATATGGAACCTCTAAAAACCGCAAGCCTACCCCTGCGAAACGGTTTTTAGAAGTTTGTCTTAAACTTTTGCGATACCGGAGGGGGATGGCAAAAAGCAACCGACTTTTGAGCCTGCCCCCTCTGCGTCAGGGAATTAACAAGGGAGTCAATTCCCTGACAGAGAAAACAAAATTAGGAAGTATGAGAAAAAAATTAATCGGATATGTGAGCGGAAGGGATTTTCCGCTCTTGATCGAAAAAGATATACAAGCCTTGGACGTTATCAACATTGCGTTCGCAGCGGTAGAAAACGACCGCGTCGTCTACACGGAACATGTCGGCTTTGAAAAAGAGTTACAGCGGGTGCGTCGCGTGAATCCGCAGTGCAAACTGGTGCTGTCGGTCGGCGGATGGACGGCGGGCGGCTTTTCCGAAGCGGCGGCAACCGAAGAAGGGCGGCGTCTTTTTGCCCAAACCTCCGCCGCATTACTGGAACGCTATGCGCTGGACGGGCTGGATATCGATTGGGAATATCCTTGTATCGATACGGCAGGCATCGCCGCAAGTCCTGACGATAAAGTTAATTTTACAAAGATGTTGCAAAGCTGCCGCGCCGCGCTTGATGCAATGCAGGGCGAACGCAAAATGCTGACGATTGCCGCCGGCGCGGGCGACTATTTTATCGAGCATACGCAGATGGCCGAAGTGCAAAAGTATCTGGATTATGTTCAGCTGATGACCTATGATATGCGGGGCGGGTACCGGCACGAGACGGGGCATCATACCAACCTCTTTACCGATGCGCAGGATCCGTCGCCGCTCAGCATGGAATCTTCCGTGCAGAGCTTTAAGGCGGCCGGAGTTCCATCTGAAAAACTTGTTGTCGGCGCGGCATTCTATTCCCGCATTTGGAAGGGCGTACCCAATGCCAACAACGGATTGCACCAGCAAGCCGAAACAATCGGCGATTACGGGCCGGGGTTCGATACGCTTGTCGAATCGTACATCAATAAAAACGGATATACCCGCTTTTTTGACGAGGCGGTACAAGCGCCGTATCTGTTTAACGGCAACACATTTTTAAGCTATGACGATGAAGCTTCCTGCCGTGCAAAAGCGGAGTTCCTCAAAAAAGAGGGGCTTGCCGGTATTATGTTTTGGGAATACGGCTTGGATAAGACGCATACGTTGACCTCGGTTTTACGAGAAGCGCTGGACGCGCAGTAAAATCGGTTTCGGCAGGTAGAAAAGAAAATGCAAGATTGGTTTCAAAATGCAAAACTCGGGTTGTTTATTCACTACGGTATTTATGCGGTAAAAGGCGTCGGCGAATCATGGTCGTTTTATAACGGAAATATTTCATATGACGATTATATGAAGCAGCTTGAGGGGTTTACCGCCTCAAAGCTGGATATGAACTATTGGGCAGAGCTTGCCTGCGATATGGGCGCGCAGTACGCAGTACTGACTACCAAGCACCATGACGGCGTCGCCTTATTCAATACGGCCTATTCCGATTTAAATATCATAAAGCGGACGCCTGCCGCGCGGGATATTATTAAAGAATATACGGACGCTTTCCGAAAAAAAGACATCCGTATCGGCCTATATTACTCGCTTATCGACTGGTCGCATCCCGACTATCCGAGCGTGTATCAGGACGGCGTCATACCGGAGCATCCCGAAAAGTCCAACCCCTTTTGCAGTCCCTTGGACGGGAAAGAAGACCCTGAACGCTGGCAGCGGTTCTTGCAGTTTGACCGTAATCAACTTGCAGAGCTTTTGCAAAACTACGGTAAAATCGACCTTTTATGGTTTGACGGAGATTGGGAGCGGAGCGCCGCGCAATGGGGCTTGCCCGAATTTAAAGACTACCTGCTTTCTTTTCAAAAAGATATGATCATCAATTCGCGGCTGCGCGGCTACGGTGATTACGACACCCCCGAGCAAGGACTTCCGGTTGTTCCGCCCCGCGGCGCGTGGGAATGCTGTATGACGATTAACGATTCATGGGGCTATCAAGGCAGTGATAACCATTATAAATCGTTACCTCAGATACTCCGCATTTTTACCGACTGTATTTCGATGGGCGGAAATTTGCTGTTGGACATCGGGCCGCGCGAAGACGGTACAATCGATGAACGGCAAGTCGCCATCCTCAAAGGGCTGGGCGCATTCGTCAAACGCAATGCCGAAGCGGTATACGGTACGGAAGCGGGTCTTCCACCCGAACATTTTGCAGGCGCCAGTACGCTGTCAAAAGATAAAAAAACGCTCTACCTGTTTATCGCAGGAGTGCCGTCCGAAGGCGTTTGTATTAAGGGCTTATGCTCGAACATCAAATCCGTTACCTGCCTGCACAACGGTAAAACGCTTCGCTGGGATCGCTACGGCGGTGCGCCGTGGTTCGATATTCCCGGTTTGACATGGATATTTTTAGCGGAAGATGATTGCGCAAGCGATATGACTGTCATTAAAATAGAACTTGACGATGCCGTGCGGCTGTATCGGCCGACCGAATAAAGAAAGAGATGCAGTGCATCCTGCATATCGGGAAACCGCTTGTAAATATATCGGTTTTCAGCGGCTCCTCATAATGATTTGAGAGAGGTGGAAATGCGTAAATGACCAATAGAATATCAAAACCTGCAAATTTCATTTTTAACGTTATCTTTTTAGCGCTTGCATTAACGGCAATCGTTCCGTTTGTCCTTGTATTTATGATTTCAATCTCCGATGAAGAAACAATCCGCCTCTACGGATATCATTTACTTCCGAAAAAATTTTCGTTGGCAGCATACCGTTTTTTATGGAATGAACGGGATATGATGCTGCAATCGCTCGGCATATCGTTGGCAAATACGGTTATCGGAACATTGATTAGCGTTATGCTGACAACATCGATGGGTTACGTGCTTTCCCGTCCGCAGTATAAGATGAAAGGTTTTCTTACCTATATGATATTCATCCCGATGATTTTTTCAGGCGGTATGGTCGCTTCGTTCGTCGTTAATATCAATATCCTTCATTTGCGCGATACTATTTGGGCGATGATTTTACCGCTGTTGCTCAGCTCGTTTAATATTATTATTTGCCGTTCTTTTTTTAAATCGACGATCCCCGAATCGGTTATCGAATCGGCGCGTATTGACGGCGCAAGCCAGCTCCGCATTTACGGAAAAATCGTACTGCCGCTTTCCGCGCCGGTCATTGCAACGATGGCGCTTTTTTCCAGCTTCGGGTACTGGAACGACTGGTATCAGGCCTCGCTCTATATCAGCAATCCAAAACTGATCCCGCTCCAGACGATGCTGATGAAACTGCAAGCCGATATCGACTATCTTGCGAATAATCCGACGGCGGGCTTGTCGCTGCAGCAGTACATTGCGAATATGCCGACGAACGGTGTGCGGATGGCAATTGCGGTTATCGTCATTATACCGATTGCATGCGCCTATCCGTTTTTTCAAAAATACTTTATTTCCGGTTTAACGATCGGAGCAGTGAAAGGCTAGGCATAGATACGAAGTACGGCCATGACGGGAATTATCCCTTTGGTGAACATTGATAAACAGTGTTCGATATATAAAAGTGAGTACCGGTTAATCCGGCTTCGGAATGAGCAGGTGCTCCATCATTTGCATAGGAGGAATAATATGCAAAAAAAATTATTTACGGCTATTTTATGTGCGGCAGCGGTCGTATCGGCGCTGTTCGCGGGGGGCGGGCAAGATACTGCCAATGCAGGCGGAACGCCTACGTTAAAGTGGGTAACCGTCGGAAGCGGTATGCCCAAGAACTATAACGCATGGGTTCAAAAGGTAAACGCATACATCGAACCGAAAATCGGTGCAAAGGTTGATGTTGAAGTAATCGGCTGGGGCGATTGGGATACCCGCCGTAACATCATTATCACATCGAATGAACCGTTTGATATTATTTTCGGAAATGACGGAACCTTCTTAAACGACATTACCATCGGTGCTTTGATGGATATCCGCCAATATGTCGATAAGGCCCCTGCGCTGAAAAAGCTCATCCCCGCAGCCTATTTTAAAGCCTGTACGGTGAACGGGAAACTCTACGGCGTTCCTACTTACAAAGATTCTTCGATGACGCAATATTTCGTATGGGATAAGGCAATGCTCGATAAGTACGGCATCACCGATTACGAAAAAATCAATTCATTGGCAGACGCCTATCCGGTGCTTGAAAAAATCACACAGGGCGAAAAGAAACCGAGCTTCCCGCTGTACAATGCCGGCGTTTATCAGATATTCTCACTCTATGATAATATCGGGCTCGGATCAATCGGGGTCGGTGTCCGTTACGATGATAAATCCGGCAAAGTGCAGAACCTTTTTGAAGCGAAGGATATCCGCGATCAGTTAGCCGTTATCCGTAAGATGTATCAGAACGGTATTATCAACAAGGATTCATTTACCGCCCGCGAAGTGCCTGCTCCCGGAACCATTTGCGGTATCGCATGGGGCTGGCCGTTAGCAGCAAAAACGATATGGGGCCCGCAGCGCAACTGCGAAGCGGTCGTTTCCAGATTCTGCCCGACCATACTGATGAACAACACCGTACAGGGTTCCATTAACAGCGTCTCCGTCAACAGTAAGCATCCCGATAAAGCAATTGCCCTTTTGCAGTTGATCAACACCGACACGAAATTGCGCGATATGTTCTTTTTCGGCGAAGAAGGAGTGAACTTTAAATATGTTGATGTAAACGGCAGCAAGCGCATAGAAAAGATCAATAACGATTGGACGATGGCAGGCTATACGCAGGCGACGTTCTTTAACGTTTCTCTGTTAGCTTCCGACACCGTTGATCAGTGGGCGGAAGTAAAAAAACTGAACGATAGCGCAAGCCCATCGGTCATGCTCGGCTTCCAGCTCGACACTTCCGGCTTTGAAACCGAACTTGCCAACTGCCGTCAGGTATATGAAAGCAACAAAGCGGAATTGCTGACCGGCGCACGCGACCCCGATGCTGCGTTGAAGGATATGATCAAGCAGCTGAAAGCGGCCGGTATCGATAAAGTTATTGCCGAATGCCAAAAGCAGGTAAACGCATTCTTAAAGAAGTAAACACCACACACGGTTGAACCGTAAAGAATACGAAAATGTAACCGCAGAGCTCGCTGAGGACGCAAAGGGTTTAATAAGGGATAACCGGTTAGATATCCTGCAATTATTCTCTGTACTTTTGGCGGCCTTTGCGGTTAATTACTCTTGGGCATCTGCAAAAAACTCGGTTAGCTTTTAGAGAATTACCGATTACCGATTACCAATTATGAATTATGAATTGATAAGAGGTAAGTCCGTAATACGCTGAATTTCACAGAAATGTTTTTATTGCTCCTCTTTCAATGATTTACATGCGCTGCAAAGCAGACGTGTCAGGTATTCTTTATTCCGATAGAGTTCCGAGTCCCCCGAAGGACAGCATACGGGGTGTAGTGCGGCAAGCAGTTTGCCGAGAGTGCTGCGGTCGTATTCTTCACGATTTTGCAGGCGGAGAATTTTCGGATACTCGGTCGGCTCGGTGTACTCCGTTTCCGAAGTGAGCGGCTCTTCCAACCGTTCTCCCGGGCGTACCCCGATGATTTCTATCGGTATGTCCTTCTCGGGCTCGTAGCCCATGTACCGTATCAGTTGACGGGCGGTTTCCAGAATATTAACCGGCTCGCCCATATCCAGTAAGTATGATTGCCCGTTGATGCCCACTCCGCCCGTTTGCAATACCAGCGAGCAGGCTTCCGGTATGGTCATAAAAAAGCGCATCATATCGGGGGATGTTACCGTTACGGGGCCTCCTTTTTTTACCTGCTCGACAAAGAGCGGAAAAATCGAGCCGCGCGAACCGAGTACGTTTCCGAACCGGACAAACATATAGGCGTAGTCGGGGCTGCCGTATTTTTCTTTGACCCGCGCGGCGGCATCAAGCGCCATCTTCTCGTTGAGCATCTTCGAAACCCCGTAAATCGATACGGGATTAACCGCCTTATCCGTCGAGATAAGCACAAAGCGTTTAACGCCGTTTTCGATGCATGCGTCGAGCAGGTTCTTGGTGCCGAATACGTTGTTTTCAATGACGGCGACGGGATTTGCTTCCATCAGCGGTACATGCTTGTAAGCCGCCGTATGAAAGACCGCATCGCAGCGGAGCTTCCCAATGATATAGTGCATATACTCGCGGTCTTTCAGCTCACCCACGATGGGTACAATCGTCGCCTTATCGCCGACCCCTTCTTCCTGTAAGAGGCGCAGCTCTTTATCGATTTGGTAGATTGAGTTTTCCCCATGCCCGAATAAATAAAGCCGCTCGGCTCCGCCTGAAAGGAGCTGGCGTGCAAGCTCACTGCCGATGGAACCTCCTGCGCCGGTAATCAGTACCCGCTTCCCACGCAGATAGGCGAGGCTGTTCTTTAAGCTGATTTTTATCGGTGTGCGTCCGAGCAGGTCTTGCGGGTTTATCTCTCGCGCTTGCACGAGGTGCGCATTCCCGTCCACAATCTGCGAAATGCCGGGCAGTAATTTGATGATAGTAAATCCCGCCTCTTTTACAATCGCATATATTTCGCGCAACCGCTCCGCCTTTATGCTTGGAATGGCAATTAACAGTTCATCCCGCGCTTCCACTCTGATAAGGCGGGCAACATCTTGAATTGGCCCAAGTACCGGTATCCCTTCAATCTTACTGCCGATTTTCTGCGGATCATCGTCAAGGAATGCCGCAACACGGCCGAATACGCCCTTTCGTTTTATCTCATGGGCAATCATAGTACCTGCCAGTCCCGCCCCGATAATGTAGACGGTCGGCTGTACTTTATTATTTTGAACTGTCATCTCTCCCCTCCACCCGAACCGGCCGCCGCCGGTTCTATCACATCAAAAGCCAGATCGATGGGAAAGCTGTCGGTGTACATGTCGAGCAGTACCTTAGCCCGCTGCTTTCTCCTGTCAACTTTGATAATTTTTCCTTCAAGTCCTTTCAGCGCTCCTTCGATAACGCATATCCGTGCATTCGCGTCGAAGTATACTTTAGACGGAGCGGTAATTTCTCCAAATGAAAGAAAATGACGCAAAAGCGAAAGGTCGTTATCGGCAAGCGGCAAGGGATTTTGATTATTCGGCAAAAAATGATAAAAATTCGGTGTCTTGCGGAGCTGCCAGCAAAGCGGAAGCGATAAGGCATCGATTTCTAAAAAGATATAGCCGGGAAATACCGGCGCATCAACTTTTTTCCGTATACCCTTCTTTTTGATATAAAGTACGCGGCGCGGAAAATAAGCTTGTATTTCATGGTTTTCTTCATTTAGTTTTCGTATTTTCTTTAACAGCTCCGGTTCCTTGCCTGTTTTTACCTGCACTGCGTAATAATCCATAGAGCATTCAGTATAGCATAAAAGAAAAAAAAACTCCACCGGCAATTCTTAATTCATAATTATGAATTATGAATTAAGAATTATGCATTCCTAATTATGAATTCTTAATTATTACTGCTTCTGTCGCATAAACGACATCTGTTCCCGTTCAATTTGCTCCATCTCTGCGGCATATACTTTATTCAGTTCTCGGTATTCATCGGCAAGGGAACCGTTGATGAGCCGTAATAAGGTCATGCGGTGTTGTACTTGATCATTTAAAAAACTATTAAACTCTTCTAACTTACTTTCCGTATCGAGGACGGCAAGATTTTCACAGCCGGTAAGAAAAGTATGCGTCATATAGAGAATGCGTGCAACGGGATCGGAAAATTGATAGCATTTGCGGCGGTTTTTACCGGCAGCTTTTTTCAATGCATCTTCAGTTTCTACCATTTCACGGAAAAGCTTTACCGCCTTATTATTCCCGGCACGTTTAAAAATTCCCTGCATCTCTTTCGATTGTGCCTCGATCGGGAGCGGTTTAATCCCACCCGATTCCAATTTCTCTGTTGCTAATACGCTGATCGGTTTTTGAGGAGCAATATAGTTGGAAAGCTTAACAAAGGGAATAGCAAAAGCATCGGCGAGCGTACGTAGCCGTTTAATTTCCTGTTTTGATAATACAAAAGTAAAAACAACGCCTACTATCATAACGGTGAAAGCAAGATGTATCGGATTGAATTGTAGCATAAATCCCCCTGATATGGTGTATCATTTATCTATCTTTTGTATCGTAAGTTCCGTTGACGCGTCAATAGAAACCTGCTAGGCTGATAGGGTAATTCATTCGGGGATGTATATAAAATGCAACAAAATAAAACAAATGCTCGTGCGCGCGGCGGGATTACGATTCTCTGTTTCCTTATGATTCTTATCGGGCAGTTCTATCTGTTACGCAATATAGTGCATACGGATTCATTTTCAATTATTACAATGCCGTGGAGTGCCGAACTCATATTTGCGTTGATTTTGATTGGCACGAGCATTTATTTGTTTATTCAACCGAAGGGATGGTATACTAAGAAACGGCTCGCGGTGGCGTTCATTACCTTGACTGCATATATAGCACTGAATGTTTTGTATTATGCAGCTTTTAAAGAGGCATATCTTGCAGGTTTTTCTTTTGAATATGCAAGCAGTGCGGGCGGACTTGTCGGGCTTAAATTGGTGCTTGCCGTTGTCGGTGTTACGGCCGGTATTCCCGTTGCACAGCCGATTGATGGAAGAGAATATGCACGGAGACTCCGTGAAAAAATTGAAAAAAATAATGCCCAATTGACAAAAGAAACCGCTGTCGGCGCACAACAAGATTTGCGGCATACCATTAAAAAATTGAAAGAAACGATGTCTCCGAAAGAATTGGCTGCCTTTTTGCAGGAGTTGCAGAACATCAATCCCGAAGCCGGAGATACTGCTATCAAAATCGGAGATACTGTTGCAGCTGCTCATGATGAAATTGCTGCTGCCTCACTGGGTACCGACAGTATCTCTCCCGATCCGGAAGCTGATACGGAAATGCCTCTTACAGAAAAGTGGCGCGGATGGGGTGGGGGTGTGTGATTCGTACGAGGGGTTCATACCCGTCGTTTCTCAAACCTAACCGCGGAGGTACCTGGGGAGATAATGCGAATATGACTGCACAAGCATACCGACAATTGCATAATACGGCTAATGCTTCTCATGCCGATACTAATAATCGCGGGTTGCGCTTGGTATGCAGGGATAATTGATATCAAACCGGAAATTATTTCATTTCAGCTTTGATAGGGTGCCAATGTTCAACAGATGTACATTCGTGTACACCTGCTGAACATTGGTTTTGATGAATAGAATAATAGTATCTTTTGTGTTGGAAAATCCCTGCGCTTTTTTCTATATATAGTCGAAATAGTATCCTCAAGATATTGAAGGCATCGATAAAGACCTCTTAAAAAGTATCAAGAAAAGAGATAAAATAAGGTATGAACGGCAGCATATCGGGTTTATCGGATGAAACAAAAATACGGTACGGTAAATTCTTTGCAGCGCTTTTTTTTACGTATGCCGCAATTTTTTTGTTTCCGTTGAAAATTGTGCCGAAAAATGTGCCGTATTCGTATGCGCTTTATGATAAAACGGGCGTGCTGCTCGGCGCATCGGTTGCTTCGGACGGTCAGTGGCGTTTTTCGCCCGGCGCAGTTCCCGATAAATTTGCTCAAGCGGTTATCGTTTTTGAGGACAAGCGTTTTTATTATCATCTCGGTGTTGATCCGATTGCCGTACTGCGTGCGGTTGTGTCCAATATACGGGCGGGAGGGATTGTTTCGGGAGCCTCGACGCTTACGATGCAAACCATGCGGCTGCTTGCAGGGAATAAGCCTCGTACATTCGGACAAAAGTGTAAAGAATCGTTGCTTGCGGTTATGGCGGAAATCCGGTTGGGCAAGGCGAAAATCTTGTCGCTGTATGCCGCTCATGCGCCGTTCGGAGGCAATGTCATCGGCATTGAGGCTGCTTCTTGGCGATATTTTAACCGTTCACCGGCTTCACTGACATGGGCGGAGGCGGCAACACTTGCCGTACTGCCGAATCAACCTTCGCTGGTGCATCCGGGCGCAAACAGAGCTGTTTTGCTCAAAAAGCGTAATATATTGCTGCAAGAGCTTTATGCGAGAGGGCGTATCGATGCGCAAACGCTGGAGCTTTCGCTTGCAGAACCGCTGCCTGAAAAGCCGTACCCGCTGCCTTCAGGCGCCCCCCATTATTTGGAATTGTTAAAGAAGCGACACCCTCATACCGCACGGTTTTACACTGATCTGGATTCCGGTTTGCAAAAAAATCTGTACCGGATTTTGGAACGGCATTCGCGTGAACTTTCCCGAAAAGGGATCGATAATGCTGCAGCGCTGATTATTGAAACCGCTACCGGAAAAGTGCTCGCATACTGCGGCAACACGGGGCTTGACGGCCGGAATGGAACTACATCGGCAGTAGATATTGTGCAGGCGCGAAGAAGCTCCGGAAGTCTGTTAAAGCCGTTCCTTTATGCCGCAATGTTGGACAGCGGCCGGTTATTACCGGATCAACTCGTCATTGACATTCCGACTCGTATCGGCAGCTATAAACCCGATAACAATGTGCCGCTCTACCGCGGGGCCGTTCCCGCTTCCGAAGCGCTTTCACGCTCGTTAAATATTCCCGCCGTTAGAATGCTGCGTGAGTATGGGATTAGTCATTTTCTCGACTATCTCAAGCGGTGCGGTTTTACCACCTTTACGCGGTCTGCCGACGAATACGGTTTGCCGCTCATCCTCGGCGGCGGTGAGATTACGCTCTACGAAGCGGTATATGCCTACGCACAGCTTATGAACGCCGCATGCAGCCGGAGCGGGTACTCCGGTGAACATGTCTTTCCCGTATCGGCCGGCGCTGCATGGTTGACGCTCAAAGCATTGACCGAGGGGGTGCGTCCCGATGATGAATCGCTCTGGCGTGTTTTTGCCGGTTCCAAAAGGATCGCGTGGAAAACCGGTACCAGCAACGGAAACCGCGACGGTTGGGCAATCGGCACTACGGAAGCATATACGGTCGGTGTCTGGTTCGGCAATGCGGAAGGGCAGGGGATGCAAGATCTCCAAAGTATCCGCACGGCAGCGCCGGTATTGTTTGAAATTTTTGCTTCCCTTCCCGCGGCGCATTGGCCTGCGGCACCATCCGAGAATTTAAAGGAAGAAACTTTCTGCGCGGATTCAGGATATATTGCCGGACGGTACTGCAGCCGTACCGTGAAGGGATTCCGTCCCGCTCAAGCGCCGCAGGGTACGCTTTGCCCGTACTGCACTGCCGTATCATTTACGCCGGACGGGAGATTTCAAGCCGATATGTCTGATATGACCGGGGTGTATGAAGGGCAATTTCCGCTCATTCAAAATCGCTTTGTGCTGCCGCCTGCCGTAGAGTATTATTATAGCCGGTTTGCCGCGACTTATAAAAAACTGCCGCCCTTTGTTGCGGGGCATCAAGGTGGTGCTCAGACGCAGCTGGCAATTTTATTTCCCGAGCAAGGGGCGCGTATCGTTATTCCGATAGAAATCGACGGCAGTGCGGGCGCCATGATTATGCAGGCTGCTGCGCGTGATATCGGCACGGTTATCTATTGGGATATCGACGGCGTATATCTCGGCAGTACGCAGGGAACGCATACAATGACTGTCCGGCCTAAGATCGGCGCCCATGTTCTCACCGTTACCGATTCGTTAGGAACCCGCCGTGTCCGCACCTTCGAAATTCTCGACGCAGGATAGGAGGGAACCTCTAAAAACCTCAGTTTTTAGAGGTTTTCCTTAGATTTACTTGCGATGTTTTACTTTAAGTCATTACAATATAAAGACTTAAAGTAAAACTCGTCGGGCATCTCTAAAAACTATACCTGAGTTTTTAGAGATGCCCAGGAATAAGTGCAGGCGTCTCTCCTCATCACCCTTTCAGTGCATAAAAAACGGTAAAAATGAGCTCCATTCGCGGAGACGAATTGCTTCTTCGATGTGAGCTGCAGCGATTACATCTTCCTGTGCGAGGTCGGCAATGGTACGCGCAATCTTTAAAATTGCGTGGCTGCCCCTTCCCGAAAGCTCTCTTTTTTCGGCATTATGGGTAAAAATACGCTCCGCGTCGCCGGTCAGCGGACACACTGCCGACAGGGCGGACGGAGTAAGGTGGACGTTTTTGTAGGATAGCTGCACGCCAGTTGATTGTACAGTATAGGAAGGGATGATACCATCGGTCTTTTTGTTTAGAGGCGTTCCTGCCGCCGCTCCGCCGTTTAATCCTTTACGCAGATATGCGGCGTACCGCTCTCGTTGTATGTTATCCGAAGCTGCGATTTTTTTGCGCATATCCGCGGTATTGTAACACGGCTTTTCCGGCAGCCCGTATGCTTGAGGCGGAAACACCGGAATCCGCAAGTCGATGCGGTCAATTAGCGGAGCCGTCAGTTTTTTCCAGTATTGTTCAACTACGGCAGGCATGCACGTGCATACTTTGCCGTCTGCTCCGAGATTTCCGCACGGGCATGAATTAAGCGCCATGAGAAGCTGGAAACGGGCAGGGAAGGTGGACGCCCTGCCGGCACGGCTCAGCGTAACGGTTCCCGTTTCCAGCGGCGCCCGGAGCGTTTGCAGTACCGTTTGCTTAAATTGCACGGCTTCGTCCAAAAAAAGGGTTCCGCCGTGCGCAAGAGAAATTTCTCCGGGCATACACTTTCCGGCGCCTCCGATCATTCCTTCGAGGCTGGCATTCGGATGCGGCATTCTAAACGGCGGGCGTTTAATCCGCACATCGTGCCCGTGAATATGCGGTAAAAGACCTGCGATGCTATAGATATGGGTAACTTCTTCCGCCGTTTTCGGGTCAAGGTCGGGCAGTAAACTCGAAAAACGCTGCATCGAAAGCGTTTTACCGCAGCCGGGCGGCCCATAAGCAAGCACGCTGTGCCCGCCTGCCGCCGCAATGTGCAAAGCCCGTACCAGTTCGCCTTGCCCGTACACCTCCTCGAAAAAGCCGCCCGTACCCGTATTTGCCGCGGCATCCGCTTGACTTGGTTCCGACCATGAAGCAACTGTGAAAATCGAGTTGCCTGTGTGTCCGATAGCTTCCCGTGCCGGTGCACCGCCGTTTTTGCCGCCTGTGTTTGATTCGCTATTGTTTTCCGTGCGCAGCTCCGTTTCAATCGCATAGAGACATTCCAAGGCTTCCCGCAGCGTTTCAACACCGTATATGCGCACCCCCTGCTGGATACGGGCTTCCGCTTCATTTTCTTTCGGTACGATAAAGTAATCGATTCCGGCGGCAGATCCCGAAATTAAAGCGCCCAATACTCCTCGTACCGGCCGCACCCGCCCCGATAGTTCCAGCTCTCCGATTACCATAACCGGTACATTGAGCGCGCAGTCTGTCTGTAATACGGCAAGGGCAATCGGCAGGTCAAACCCGCTGCCTTCTTTTTTCTGGTCGGCAGGGCTTAAATTTATCAGTATCCGTTCTTGCGGGAAAGGCAAATCGGAATTACCGATGGCAGCGCGCATCCGTTCCCGAGCCTCCTTCACCGCGGAACCCGGCAGGCCGACAATATCGACAATCGGCAGCCCGCGCCGCAAATCCGCTTCAACCTTGATAATCTCCCCCTCATAGCCGAAGGAGGCAAAACTCATAATAGTCATGCTCAGCTCCTCATCCTGTCATCATTTTTTAAGATGTGATGATTGCAGTTTCTTAAAGGATATATAGGGCATGAGCAGCAATTCGGCTACAGATTTGAGGAAAAAATTGCCGTTTTTATGAACATTTTAAGAAAAAATGTGCTGTTTTAGCATCGAGGGGGATTAAAAACGATGGAAATTAATCTTTAAGACAAGAGAATCCGTATTAATCGAGCGGATGGGCTGTCTCTTTTTCTTTTATTAAGATGGTTCCTGTAGTGCCTTCGTTAAAGGTAAATTCTTTTGCAGCGGTATTTGCGGCAAAGCTTTTGCCTTCGACGGTAACTTCATCTTTTTGAGTAATCGTTACCGTTTCATCGGCGGGCGCCGATAGGAAATTTTCTTTTTTTTTCCAAATAAGAGCGGGGCTTCGGATAGAAAAATCATCTTCAATCAGTTGAAAGGATACTGTGTCGCCAAGCGAGTATTCTTCCGCTTTTTCATCGATGTATAAAATACCGGTTTGCCCCTTCATAGACTCTTTTTGTGTTTTTTTATCGTACTGTACAAAACTGATGTGCTTGCCCGCCCAAATTTTTTCTTCATCATACATTTCGAGCTCTTGTGCATATACGTTTAAATCGACAAGTGCATTCTCGTATCGCTTTAACGTGACGTTTGTAAATATCATATCAGGTTGAGGCGCCGTTTGTTCCGGCAGTTCCTGATAATTAAACGAGCACGCCGCGCAGATAAAGATAATAAGGCCGGGCCACAGCTTCATCTATTCCGCATCACTTCCGGTTGCTTCGATGACGGTTTCGGTAATGATCCCTTCCGCTTCCGGTTTACGGGAATAGCTGACGGAAAGATTCTTACCGCGGTACGGAAAATCATTGAGTTTTTCAATAATTTTATCTGCATCTTCATTCATTACCTGCACGAATGAGTAATTGTCGAGAATGCGGATATCGCCGATTCGTTCGCGGCTTATGTCTGCATTTTGGATAAGCAGCGTAATAATATCACGGGGAAATACACGGCGGCTTCTGCCGACACTCATAAAGATGCTCACCGATTCGGACGGTTCAAGCATCGGGCGTTCTACCGGCGGACGATCGGAAAAATAACCTCGTGAACGATCTCCGAAGCGGGGATTCGGACGCCGACTATATGGTCTTGAGCGGGGGAAGGCTGAACCTTCAAATTCTTTGATTAAATAAGCAGCGATATAAGAACGCAGCGTAAAGGGTACATTCTTTCTGAAAATCTTACGATAGGCGTTAAGGACGTCCGGATCTTCTTCCGTTTTAACTGTTGCTACTGCTTCTTTAAGAAATGCGGTGATTTGTTCTTCATTTAATGCGGGGGTATGTTTTACCACAATATTCTCCTCTTCAACTCAGCTCCGCCTCATCGGAGCATACATGTACTAAAAATAATTCATCGTGTGCCGGATTGTCCGGCTCTATGGCGCGACAATACTGCCATAGATAGATAATTTACTCAAGGGCAAGTTTAATTTTTCCTGACGATGTTCAAAATATCTTCTTGCGTTAAGGCTGTAACTACAATGTAGTTAGCATCTATAAATCGATATTTTTCTTTCGGCAGCCGTGCGATAAAATCGGAATATTCCACCTCTCCTGCCTGCTGATAAGAGTCTTTATCATCGGGATCGCCGTTTATAATCATTAAGGCTACTTTCCAAGCGTTTACATCTTCATTTTTTACTATGTTTATATTCTTGTATTCCACGCTTGGTTTATAGGGCAAAATGGTTTCTACGTCTTGGGTGAGGGCATACATTCCAATAATTTGTTTAGTGTTCTTATCCTCAAAAAACATCTGATTTGCCGAAAAAGCATCTAAATATTGAATCTCTTTATAGAATGTGCTAAATGCTGCTATCGGATTTTCAGCATTTAAAAATCCTTCTATAATTTTTTTGTTTAGCGCAACTTCACGGAAAATTCCAAAACTGATGTATTCCTCTGAATCTTTATCAAAACAAGATTTTATTCCGAATAAGATATCATCGGTATAATTGAATTGTTCAATGTTCTCAGCTGTGAAATGTTCATCTCTTTCACTTACAATGTCACTGCCTAATTTCTTTGCCAGATCTTTGATATATTTTAAAGCAACTTCCCAGTCTTCTTGTGTGCTTGGGGTGAAAACTCTCACGGCATATTCATTGAGATCCTTTTCAAAAGAAAGTTCAAAACCGCGGGAACTCCGTTCATATACTCCACAGAGCAAACATTCATAATCTGCAATTGATGAGTTATAGAATTTCTTTGCATCAAAATCTTCTTCTGTCTCATCAAAGGTAAATTGTTCTATCTTTTGTGAAGAAAGCGCTAAGCATTGCTCCACTGTCATAGGAGCTTTGCTTCCCAAAACGCCTTTTTTGTTTTTAATATAAAACGATATACTCATTCGTTTCTCCATGTACTTTACGGTGATATGTTCAATGGGGATGTCTCAAAAGTCGGTTGCTTTTTCGCCATCCTCGCCTTATCGGATGTTGATATAAAAACCGGTGATATACCGTATCCGCGCATCCGCTTCCGCCCAATACTTGCTCTGCGGAAAGCTGTCTGTAAGCGTTTTGTATGCTTCAAGGGCAAGCCGGATATTACGGGCAGAGCCGTTCAACTCATACGCGCGGCCTTTTAAAAACCAGCCTTCATCCAGTTTCTCTTCCGCGGTGGTAAAGAAATTATCCAGATATGTTAAGGCTGTGCCTGCATCGGCCGCTGCGATTGCCGTGCGCGTCTTTTCGAGCAATTGATCGGAGCTGAGTGTTTCTTCGCTCGCTGTTGCGGCGGTCTGCGCGGCTGTACCGCCGATATTTTCCGCCGTCACAGATGCGGTTCCTGATGTTTCGGCGGTCATCTCCGAACTTTTGCTTTGCGAATCGGAACCTGCTGCTTGCGGCGCTTTGGAGGCAGCTTGTGCCGTGTGTGTTGTCGTGCCGCTTCCGGTGTTTGCTGCCGAACTGCTTGACGGTTGAGAAGCGGATTCTTTCGTATTTTTTTTAGCTTGCGTTTCTGTCGCATCGGAATCCGCTCCGCTTTGATAGTCCGGCGCTTTTACCATTGCTTTCGCTGCGGTTGAGCGGGCGGCGCTCACCGATACGGCTACCGCATCGGTAACAAACTCATTGGTAAATACGTCGAAATAGGAGAAATGGAGTATGTAATCGCCTTTTTTCTCCGCGGTAAACATAAAAATCGAATTTTCATCCTGTAGTTTCCGCTGTTCATACTTTAACCCCGGTTGGGATGTTTGCTCGCCGACATAGACCCATCCGTGTCCCGGATAGGTGAGTTCCAGCCGCTGCTTTTCTTCGACTGCAACCATGCGCGAAACCTTAGGCTTTTGTTCGGTTTCGGGTTCTTTTGAAAGCGCAACGGTAAATATCTGCGGAGAAAAAAGGTCGAGCATCTCTTCGTGGAAGGTCGGCGGAGGTTCGTAGCCGTGGCTGCCGCCCTGTTTTTCAAAATCACTGATAAGATCCGCAAGCGTTGTTTCGTACGCCGGTACGTTCTGCTCGGCTGCAGGGTCGGGCGTGTCTGCGGCTGCAAGCGGTACCGGTTCGCCGGTGGACGGAGCTGTCGGAACCTGCTCGGCGGCTGTATCTGCTGTCGTTGCCGTGTTCTCGGCGGTTACGGTATCGGGATTGGAAGCGGAATCGGCCGGTTTCAGCTCATCGGCAGCTGCAGTAGGCTCTGCCTCACCGGCGATTTTTGTAGGGACAGATGTATCAGCGGCGGCAAGGGCAGGGGAGGAGACCGCAGTCGGCTCCTGCTCGGCTGCCGGTGCGGTAGGTTCGGCTTGCGCTTTCGTTGCCGCAGCGGTTTCTAACCCTGTGGTTTTATCTGCGGCAGTGTTCTTTTGACCGGCGGTTTTATCCGCAGCAATGGGATCGGACTGTGCGCTTCGCTTTTCTTTTTTTGCTGCAGCGACCTTCGCGCCGGTTTTACCTGCGGGCGCTGCCGGAGTATGTCGCTTTTGAGATACGGCTGCGCCGCTGGTTGCCATATTTTTGTCGGCTCCTACTGCTTTCGATGCAGGCGTTCTTTTCTGGCGTTGGGATACGGTCGCGCCGGATACGGTGTCGATGGTGGCGCCCGATACCGCGTCGGGTTGCGCTGCCGGTTTTGACGGCTGTGTTTCTGTAGGCGCCGGCTGCGGAGACATCATATTGTCAGTGTGAGAAGCCTCATCCGCAGCGGGCTGTTCCTGCCGCGAAGGGGTATCCTGCGGTTTTTCCGCGGCAGCTTTTGTCGTACAGGCGGTAACCGGCACGAGGAGTAATACGAGAAGGATAAGGCAGGGTGGATAGATCGATTTTTTCACGGAACACTCTCCCATAATTTGTTCATTTGCCGCTCATTTATATCGTGCAGTTTTT
>ERZ772960.732-NODE-732-length-27837-cov-13.300626_pt1 | contig 27837 bp, 27 predicted proteins | sample MGYA00580678_ERZ772960 | MGnify/ENA primary metagenome ERZ772960 (study PRJEB29015, sample SAMEA2737930) | human oral metagenome | biome: human oral; feature: human-associated habitat; material: dental | place: China | collected 2059 ... | reverse complement strand
GAGGAAAAATGAGCGAACAAGAGTTTTTAGAGTGGTACAGAACTGCTGAAAACTATGAACCGCAAACCATACCTTTTAATAGGGGACACAAAGGGGAATAATATGAATTACGACTTAATGGATGCGTATGATTTAGCCGAGCTTGGAACGTTGGAACTATTTATAAAAAAGTTTGACAGAAAACTGCTGAACAAAAGAAATAAGTACGGTTTCACGTTGCTGCATGAAGCGATATCCGGTCATAAATGGGATATAGCAGAGTTTTTGATAAATGAGGGTATAGACATCAATCTAAAAGACAGCGGCGGCAATACCGCGCTGCATTATTTGTGTAATAATAATTCAATGGATTATGATGCGCTCTTAAAACTGATTAAAATGCTGCTTGATAAAGGCGCTGATGTTAATGAGCGTAATAAACAGCAGAGCACACCGCTCATAAAAGCTACTGCGCGCTCAAACGGGCCGGGCTTTGATATTTTTAAACTGCTTTTGGAACACAATCCTGATATCTACTGGAAAAATAAATCCGGCATGTCTTGCCTTGTGCTTGCAGAGGAAACGCGAGATTTTTTTGAAGACCCTACTATATATAATTACTTAGTCGAAAAAGGGTTAGTAAAAGAATAGCAAGTCTCTGTGCAGTGGTCAATGGGATATGGGGCATATAGTTGAGGATATAAACAAACCGAATATTTATGCAAGGGAATATGATAAATATCTGAGAGGGGAAATAACGGAGGACGCCTTTTTAGAGTGGTATAGAAACACTAAAAATTACGAACCGCAGCTTCCCTGCTACAATAGAGGATTGAAGGAGAAAGAAATGAAAAAAGAAATAAGATTAATGCTGGAGTATGAATGTTATCCTCTTTGGATCTATGATGAAAAAGGCAGTCTTATTGATAATGACTTGATTGATGAAATTAAAAAGGATGATACATTATGCGGCATGTTAGAAGGATTGCAGACTGAATTTGAACGTTTATATGTAAATAACCAAATAGAATTTAAATATGTAGGCTTTTCTTCTGAAAATGCAAAACAAAATTTTGCAAAAAAAACAGAAAATATACATTCCAGATTATGTAAACTTCTGGAAGATAAATATACCGTAAAGAATATGATTGATATTCAAACTATGTAAAAGAGAATAAAACAGTACAAGACGGGAAATTAATATTGAAAAAGATTGTAGACGGGTTGAAAAAAATAGAAGAAAGTGGAGGAGATTACGATGACATTATTGAAGCACTTGAGTTGTTTGGGCTTGAAGCAACTTTGCGAATGTAATTAATAGGGAGGTATATAAAATGAACAAAGATGCAATAAAAAAAATGAGACAGGCAATTAAATACGGCAATCTTTCAACTGTGAAAAACTTGTTGGATAACGATCCGAATTTAGCTGAAACTGATACCCCTTTCGGAACATGGCTGCAAGTGGCGGCCGCTCACGGTCAAACCGATATAGTAAAATATTTAGTCGAATATGGGATGGATATAAATAAAAGTACAGGAATTTCGGACGGCGGGCCGATCAAAAGTGCTGCTTTTAAAGGACATTTGGATATAGTGAAATTATTGTATGATAATGGCGCTGTCTTGGATGTGAGCGAAGCAGTAAAAAATCCGTTGTTTGCCGCAATTTATAATGGACATATCGATATAGCAAAATATTTAATAGATAAAGGAATTGATTTAAGCGCTACCTATCATCTGGGTGAAATTGAAAATTGCGATGCGTTGGAATACGCCCAGCAATACGGTCAGATGAAAATTTATAATTATATAAAAGAAAAATTAAATAAGTAATCCCCGCTTAAAACTCATCCAAACACATCCTGAAAGTCGGAAGATAACCATGTCGGACACCTTATCGTAAGAATCTTCAACTGCCCCGGCGAACAGATAAACTATATTCCGCAAAATGCCAAACTGAATAACGGCGAATGGCGGGCAATGGAGAATGAATGGAAGAAAGAATTAAAGGCTGGAAAACGAGTTGAAGTTGAGATACAAATAATCTATGATGGAGACATTAATAAGAGACCTAAAAGATTTTTAGTTGAATATAAAGTAGGTAATGAACATACTATTCAAAAAATATTTAATAATTAAAGAGGAGATATATGGACTTATATAAAGAATTAGGAAATGCAATTCAGGAGAATATTTTTGGTGAATGGGAGAAAGTAACGGTAAAAATCGAATCCAGCTTAAAAAAAATGTGTTCATTTCAGGCAGAATATGTTTTGTCAAGTAAAGAAACGAAAGAATTAAAATTTCCCGTATTAATGGTAAGCGATTTAATGGATAGTGTTTTTGAGCTTCAAGAATCCATGTTTCCGGAACACAAATGGAACAGAGCCGTATACACGCTTGAGAAAAATGGACACTTCGACATGGAATTTGAATGGGATCAAGCGCTTCAAGACAAATGGGAGAAAAGCTAACCAAAATAAAACTCAAAGTACGGAAGCAAGATAAAAGAAGTTCTTTCAGGAGCAAATGAAAGGGAATGGGAAAAAGCGCTGAGTACCAAACCGCCGCAAAAAGTTACAGATATGAAACTTGTGTATGGTTTTAAAGGACTATAGGCCATGAAAAAACAGATACTATCATTAATCATAATCTTAAATCTCTTTACTCTCTCAGCGGAAATGATTTCACGAGAGTATACCACAGACAAAGAAATCGGCGATGCCGTAGTAATTGAAACATACGATGGAGAAGAAGATGGAGTTATTGAGCGTAGAATACAAGGAAGCCAATTACCAGTTGCAAGAATCATAAAAGAAGTGTTCAGCTCAGATAATAAATATAATTATACATACACAATAACATACAACATGAACCTTGCAACTGGTGTTTTTGACAAAAAGGAGTTCTTTTATAATGAAAACAGCCTAATGGAATATTCAATTGCAACCGTAAAAAAGGAAGGTGATGAATATTTTATTGTGATTAATTCAGATTTCAAGCCGAATAATATTGAAAATCTTACAAAGACCATTGACACACTCACTTTGAAAGGAAATAACAAAGTAAAATCAATATTCTATTACAATCAAAATAAGAGGCTTTCACAGTCATATTTTGAATATGATAACAATCAAATTACATACGTCAAATCAGACTACAAAACTCACCCAGATGGACTGAAAACTCTTGAGAATTATTATTCATATCCAGACTATACTTATGAAAATGATAATCCTTACTTGCAAATAGCTATCTATGAAAATAACCCACATGGATTATTAAAACAAATAAATACAGAAAACCCGGATGGAACTTATTTTCATGAATATTATTTAGATATAACAAAAAGAAGTACACTGTTTACAAAATATGTTAGTAAATACAGCAAAGAAAGAAAGGAACTGTATTCTGAGCAATACTATGAAAAACAACTTTACAAGGGAAAAGTATATAGAATCATTGAGTACAGAGATGAAAACGCGAGCGTAATAAGTACTTTATATTACGACAAGGACGGCAACGAAATCCCAAAGAGCGAGCTTGGCATCTCGGAGTAAAATGGTCATAAACCATAGGAGAAAGTGAAAAATGTATATTGCGCCCTTTTGTAAATACAAAAAAATAATTTACTGAGCCGATTTTTCAACAATGTATTCTATTTGCGGGAACTTTTGCTTAATTTGATTAATTAATTTATCAATATTATTGACACCCCAATTTCTTGCTATATAATAACCAATGTTATCAATGACAAGTTCAGGCTCATTATTGATCCGATACTTGCGATATTTTACCTCATTCGGAAGAACCTCTTCTTTTTGTTTGATTAACTTACAACCACATGACGTATCTTCTTTCATCCAAGACAAAATGTTTTCATCAATAAGATTGTACTCTTTTAATAATAAAACAGTTTCGTATCCAATGTCTGCTTTCTGGATACGTGCATATTCTTTACCGTTATATTTGATAATAATCAAACTACGATCCCTTCCATATGTCGTAATAGTTGATAATGCTTCCTTGACACTATCACGCACATCCTTATCCTGATTAGGATCAGAACTAATTGCATATAAAGCAGCTAATATTATTTTTTGGTTTCCAGTCCAAAATTTCTCAAGTAATTTTCTTTCCTCAGTACCTATAGCCATAATAAGACCTCTTTCAAAATCGCTTCCTTCATTCTCAAATGAAGGTTGACTTAATGATTGTATATATTGATTAATATAGAAAGCCGCTACGCTGCTAATATTTTGCTTTAAAGCCGGTTCAAATAAATTATCTACTAATGATTGATAGTTAATTTGAATAAAATGACTATTCTCACACTCAGGGCTGCTAAGCTCCTCAAGATCCAAAGAAGAAATAGCTGTTAAATAAACATAGATATTCAAATAATCATCGTTAATATTTTCAAAATAATTATAATATCGATTTGTTTGATCTTTACCCTCAGATGATAAAACTTTATTTTCAATAACCAAACGTACTCTGTTTGTACAGTCGGTAACTATTTCTAATTCAACAAGTATATCAATACGACCCATTTCTCCTATCGGATGTTCTCTCAACGTACTAACTGATTGAAGTTTATAATTTCCTGTTAATATATTATCAAACAATTCACTCTGATCTCTTTCAAACCAGAATTTACTCGTTATAAGTATTTCAAAAAAACGCTTTAATCCAAAATCAGAAAGTCCATGGCTCTCGTCTGGGTTTAGAATCCAACATATAAAATTACTATGACTCAACTCTTTTCTGCTTACCCCCAATATTTCTGAATAAGATTTCTCATTGTAGTATGCTTTTAAGAGTTGAGTTGTTACATCATTATTAAACTTAATAATGCTATTACGGATTTCTGATAATTGAATGCATTCAAATTCATTATTCATTTTTTCCCTCTTAATAACTATTTATACTAAAGGCAGCTCCTTCTAACCCCTGTTTAACCGGCATTGCAAAGCAAGTCCAGCTTAAACAGATATTAGACATTACTTTAATTGTTTAAGTATATCTATTAATCCTGCCGATATTTTTATAAAAAATTCTTACAATATTATTTTGCGCTTACTACCACGAACCATGGAACACCGAGAAAACCTTTGTACAATCGTATTTCAACCATATCACCAGGCTCTACTTCAGAATACAATGCCCTTCTAACTGAAACTTCTTTTTGATTTGTTTTTCCGTCAATCCATGGTGAAACTTCAAAATAATAATTGGTACGCCTCCCCTTCGATACGCGTTGATTTATGACAGCAGCTTCGAACACTATAGGTTTTGATTTATCAAACATAATATTTGCAGAAACTGAAAATCCAAATCCATAGAAAAACATAAGAAATAAGACACCGGCAACCGTAAGTATTCTGGTAGAACGCTTTTCTTCTATTTTCTTTTCAAATTCGCTTGTGCAAATATAATATAAAAAGAACATAACGAGCATTACAACTACCGAAACGGAAAATTGTTTCGAAAAACTATATATTTGGTCTATATAAGCAACAGCTAAAATACAAAGCGCTGCAGAACAAAAACAAAAAGGAGCAAGAAGGCTTGGATATAAATCTGTATTGTTTACATTAAACCGAATTTCTCCATTTGAAAAACGTATAATCAAGAACAAAAGAATCGGATACACTGCACACATAATAAAACCAATATGCATGAAACTTCTGCCTAAAAAAATACAAGCAATAAAAAGAATGGAAATAATCGCACCGCCCCATTTTAAGATCCGTGCAATCATATACGTTTTTTGAAGAAGTCTGCTTTTTTCATCATCCGAAAGTTCATCATGAGATTCCGCAAACTCTTTAATAGATTGCGCAACTTGCTCTACATATAAATTATGGGTATGAGAATCAAGCCATTCATTTAGTGACTGCAAATTCTGAAAATATATAGAAACTGTAAATGATTTTATTTTTTCTATACCTCCGATTAAGGTTTTGTATGAAATTGAAATTCCTTTTTGGGTTATAAGGAATGATTGAAGCGAAGAAATAGGAATTTTTTTCACTTTTCCAAAACCCGAATAAAATTCAATCCCGTTCTCATCATCAAAAGAACAGTATGCAAAAAACGTTTCCAAAATCCCCAAAACAGAAAGCGTACCAAATAATATAAACAGAGGAAACATTAGCCCCCAAGTCACAGCGAAACCAACTTCGGTAAGCAGAAAATATAAAAATCCAAACAAAAAAGTTGCTGACAGAGAAATTCCACTTACCACAGCCACAACTTTCATTTTTTTAGAAAAAGTAAGTTTTGTCATTTATGCCTTAATCTCCTCATCAATTCTAAACCATATATTTCTTTTTTCCCTTTCTTTTTCAATTAAGCCGAAAAATCCCAATCCTTTCTGAATTTCAAAAACTTCATATCCAACAGCATTAAAACGAACCGGTCAAATCAACCGTTGTTGATTTCACATTTATTTTTCGAAGAAAAGATTTGCATACTTCTTCCAAATACTCATCTGTAAGATAATAGGTATATCCTTTCACCTTTTGTATTAATTCATCTTTTTCCAATATTTTACCCTATTTTTACCCATCTAACAACTGGTTGGACTGCACACACAGATTGACCGCGCCTCGACTATAGTCCTGTGTTATGTGATATCTCCATCTCCTGTAAAGCTTTTTTATAAAAAGAATAAAAATCATCTATTGTATAGGAACCATATATTTTTTCAAAGTAATTAATACTTTTAATATATTCATCTCTTGTGAAATCTTTAATCTTGTTTGCACCTTGAACATTTGTTATAAATATTTCAAAATTCATAGTAAAATTTTGAATACTGTCAGCTCTTATTTTTTGTAAGTATTTTTCATTTTTATTTAAGCCTAATACTTTCTTAGTAAGCTCTTCATCATCAAACAGAAGTATAGAAATGAAATTTATTAAATCAAAATCTTCAAAAAGTAATTTCTTGAATTCCTTTGCTTTTTTACTTTTTAAATAAAATAATTCTGTTAGACATCTAGCAGTTAGTATAGGATTCTTTTTGTAATATTCACTAATAAAAGCTGCCTCCAAATATTTGCAATTACTTGTGCTTCGTTTTTTTGCAAATGTTAAAATTGCAACTTCTTTTTTATATAGAAAATCAGAGTATAAATATTCTGAAAATTTTTCCCAAAAATTTATTTCCTCCAATTTTGAATCTATATATTTATAATCTTTGTCCTTAACATTCAGAGTTACATATAAATCAGTTAGAAATTCTATAATATTTGGGAAAATAAATTCATTTTCAGTTTTTTGATCTATATCGATTAAATTATATAAATCAAACGGAATGTTGAGAATTTCAACCTCAGAAAAATAATTATAGATTTTCTTGCTGTTGTATAATCTGCTGGAAAAAATTTTGATAAAATTCATTTATTCTATTATTCCTAAATACCCCAGTCGAGTATCCTCATAACATTGTTTTAAACCGCAACACACCTTGACTGCGTTATCGGCTTTGAAAACGGTGTTATGTGTTTTAACTTTTCATTTATTATACCTGTACAGTTGCAACACTAATACATAGAAAAATTGCGACTACATATAAGATGCCTTTATATCTATTTATGCGGATATATTCGCCGTATTCAAAATACTCTTTTTTGCCGGTTTTCTTGTATTGCGAATTTAGCCTTTCTAGAGCCGTACCAAGCGAATAAGACTTTCGCAAGTCGTATTCTTCGCCATAAAATTCTTTATACCCAATAAAGGCCATAGTTTCTGTATCGCCTGCCAAACGACAAAAATCAATGAAAGCTTTGTATCGATTATTCCATACAATAGAAGTCCGAATAAGTATAACAAAAAAGTATACTGCACATAACCCACTAAAAATTTTTAATACAATCATTTTTCTCCCAGCGGCACAACGCCCACCTTGTTTCGTCCTAAAGTTACATAATTCAATTTTTTATTCTAACTTCCAATCATAACTCCAACATTCCCATTTACAATTATCCTGATGATTCCACAGACAACAAGATGAATCGGATAATAAAAATAAAAGAAATATTTCATTCTTTTGAAAGCACCTCTTTGTCCGTTATAATTTTTGAGTAGAGGAATTACTAATACTACGCCCATTTGAATGATTCCGTATATTGGATTGATAAAAACTGCATAAACTATTGCATAAACTGCAATCCACAAAAGCATCATAAGCATTTGTTTTTTGAAATCATCATGATTCGATCCAAAATACAAAATCACCAGAAAAGCAGGACTGGACCAGTCTGACGGAAATGCCAATGCTACAAGTATAAAAATCAATACAGTTTTCTGCCACTGCTTTAACTTTTCAGAATCAGAAATTGATAAGCCTAGAACTCCGAGAAACAATGGCCATATTATGCTTGTTTGATTGAAGCAGCTTGTTTTAAAAGGAATGAATGGAATTTCAAATGCAAAATTATATGCAAAATGTCCTATTACAGAAAAGATAAAAAGCCTTAAAAGATATTTTTTTAGATTATGTGTATAATGATATCCTTCCGCCGCCATATACCAGAAAATTGGAGCAGCAAGTCTCCCAAGCATATGAAGTAAAATTATCCACCAGTCTGTTTGATAATTTGGATAAAGTACCCACAATACATGATCTAATGTCATGGAAAGAACAGCGATTATTTTTAATTTATTACCTGTCAATTTTTTTCCATTTTTTCAAAGCTACGCTTCTATTATTATAATCGTAAAGCAACATACTACCACTACCGTACTTCGCCCTAAAGTTCACATTTTATTTCATGTTCGATAACGCTTTGGAATTCCTCTTCTTGCCTTCCTTCTATGTTTAGATTACCCTCAATATAAAATTTATACTTCCGCTTTCCTATTTTTTTAACTTCAGTGATGTGTATCCAAGCAGCATAAATCTTTTTATCTGCTAATTCTGTTATACAATCAATTGTTTTTATTTCAGTTCCATCAGAATAATGGTAAAATACAATCTTTTTCATCATAGAGTCTGGATCAATTAAAATATTTCCTTCGACATCTTCAAATGGATAGTATGAGTTTACTACTCTGACGATGGAAAGATCTTTGTAGCTTCTGTATTCAAATCTTATTCCTCCTCCAGAAGTGCCCCAAACTTTAATCAAGTAATTCTTTGTCCATTTTACATCATCACATGCCCATCCAGGCTCACACTCAGCTATTATTTTCTTTGTTTCCAGATTATATAATGTCATAAGGAATGCTTTAGCCTTATCAGGTCTATGATAAACAAGCATTTTTTTATTGTCAGGAGAAATGTAGAAATCTTTAATTAGTTCCCAGTTCTTAAAATTTGTAATCTGATTATTGCTTTCATCATATATTTGCTTATTATATGGTTTTCCATCGATTCTAAATTTTATTTCTTGTGCAAAAACTGACAAAGATATGATAATCAATGCTAAAAATACCAAAAATACTTTTTTCATTTTCTTCCTAAAAAGTAGCCTAATGGGCTGTCGCCGTAACATTCGCTTAACCTGCATTGCCGCAAAGGTAATGATAGGTTGAAGCGGGTGTTATGTGCCAAATCAATTATAATCATAATATAATTCAACAATATTCATTAAATTCTCTATCCTTTTTTGATAAATCCATTTACTTATATTCCGGCTTGCTTCTACGCCAAACTGATTTTTAACAAATTTAATCATGTTATTTTTGTAAGACTGCCACAAAAATTCTGTTTTCTTAATATCTGCTAAAGTAATTGTAAACTTCGGACATTCAATTTGACCATCACCTATCAATGCATCTATTTTTTCTTTTATTTCAGTATACCTAGAAATTAAATCATTAATATCTTCAGTAGAGTTACGGCTTATGGTATCCTGCATTTGTTCAATGATATCCAAAAATTCTTCTTTCTGTTTGTTTGATGATTCTATTGCCCATGCGATATAGCCCGAACCATCATGACCTTCTTCTGTCCAGATTTTTTGATCAACAAAATTAAAATATGAAGTTACTGCTTCATGAAATTTTCCCCGATTTTCATTTTTTATTTTTTCCTGAAATGAACTTATTCTTTTCTTTAAATATTCATTATTTTTATTTTCTTCTCTTATAGCACAGAAATTAAGTCCGTATCCGCTTGTAACATAGTTATCTATTCTAAATTCATGTACCTCATTTTTTTTATAATAACCATAGAAATCTTCTACTGCAAGTGTAAATTCCGCAGGAACAATTCCTCCACAAATTATCAACTGTAAAATCAGCTGAGGATTAGACTCTTCAAAACGGCTGTTTTCTCTAGATGCTTCTTCTGCAAGCTGCCAAATATAATAAGGATTTTTTTCTATATCTTCATCGTTATAAAACAAATCATATTTTTTACAGAATTTCTTTGAATCTAATGCCGGAAGTTCTGCGCATTTAGCAAGAAAATCAAGTGTATCAATAGCATGCTTATTGTTTTCCAAGCCTGTTTTTTTTAAATATTTTTTATAAACGTTTAACGCTTCTTTGGGGTTAGCTCTTTTAAAAGTTTCTGCACGGTAAACAGTTCTATCAAGGAAATAGTCCATTGCTTTCTCGTGTCCATTAACAGCTGCATTCCGTAAATATTTATAGGAAGCTTCCGGAGTATTTATATAGCGGTAAAATAATTCAAAGTCAGCATTAAAATTTCCCTTTTTTGAAAGTGTCAAAAACATTTGCAGGGCATGCTCTTTATTGCCGGATTCGTATACTTCAATGGCCTTTTCAACAGTTATTTGATTTTGCTGTACTGATTGTGAATAGCATGATACTGCAATTATAACTAAAAATATTATAAAAACTTTCCCTTCCATTTCTTATTCCAAGCGCTCCAGTGTGGGTGTTAGGCATATTTTCATTGTAAAATTTCTCTATCTTTCTCAAATTTTAACTCATATAAACTAATGTAGGATAATCAATATAGATAATTAAAATGAATATCAAGCATAAAAAAGCTAATAACACTATATCTACTAAAAATATTTTGTATTCTTTATCTTTCGCTCGAAAAATAATGCCTACAAGAAGAAATATTAATATAGATAATATATAAATCAAAAAAATAGAAAAAACGATTCCAATCCATTTTTGATCAGTATATGAAATTGAATCTATTTGGAGCCGATGAGCAATTGAAACAAAAATACTAATAAGCCCCAAAAAAAGACATATAAAAAATAATGTCAAATCTTTTTTCAGAATTTTAAAAACCCTATTCTTTTTATCCATTCAAGCTCCATATCTTTGTCACATAGATTTAAATATAAATTCCAAAATCCAAATAAGACAAAAAATATATTAAAAATTCTTACAAATAAATTATGACAAAAAACTTTTCTCATTCTTTCTTCCTAAAAAGCAGTCTAGTGTGCCTGTCGCCATAACACCCCTTCAACCTTTCCTCATTATATCACGCAAACTACACGCCTTCAATCTAAATTGACACCTCTCCAAACAGCCTCATCTTTCTATCATAGCATTCGCCGGAACACATCATCAACAGCCGGATTAGGCCTATGCTCTAGAATCCCTCGCCGCGCACCAATGCGACAACGCACAAAAACAGTGCGAAAAGCGTGTACACGTATTTACCGAGGTAGTACCAGCCGTTGCCGTAGTGTTTCTTTGCTCCGGTGTTGATTTCGTCCAATAGCTCATCTTTTTTCATCACCCAGAACCACGAGACAGCGCCGAGCACAATGGTCAGCAGCGTTACAATAATAATAACTGCGTGATAGGGTACAACGCTGAATTGCTTAAAGGCAAAGGATTCAAACCACTGTCCGGGTTCTACCGTCATAATACTGCCCAGTACGGACTGCGTAAAAGCCTTGAGTACATACGCGATGATAACGGCATATCCGATAGCGATTGTAATTGAACCCGCCAAGGGCAGCCACCCGATTATCTTACCGATACCCTCGAGGTCTTTGCGGCCGTGCTTCCATGCATAGGCATAGGAGCCGAGCGTTCCCGTACCGCTGCGGCGGCCGATTGCGTATTCTGCGGAAAGCCCGACATATCCGAAAAGGATAACAAATAAGATATAGATGAGCAAAAAAGCGCCGCCGCCGTTGCTTCCAAGCTTATAGGGGAAGCCCCACACATTTGCCATACCGACAGCCGAACCGACGCAGAGCATCGGGGTTGTTGCTTTTCTCCATGCGCTGGCTTCGTATCAATTCATCAATTAATGTACAAGTTCGGGGCTACTGTAATTTGCTCGTCCCGTATCATGCGATTCTTTTTCAGCATTGCTTTTACTGCATCTGTTTTCACGGTAAAATGTACATCAGTATGTACGTTTTCAAATGCATTGTCTTTGATAGTCTTTACGATAGTAGAGTCTATGATTACCGTTTTGAGATTCGTACAGCCGGAAAATGCTTCATCGCCAATCCATGTAACATTGCTGGGTATTGTAATATGTGTTAAACCGGTGCAGCCGGAAAATACCACATCATCAAGTACCGTAACACTATCCGGTATGATGATATCTGTTAAAGAGCTGCAGTTTGAAAATGCAATCGGACAAAGTGCAGTAACACTATCGGGGATAACAATATCGGTTAAAGCGGAACATCCGAAAAATGTACCCCAAGTAATCACTGAAAGAGTATCGGGCAGCGTAACACGTGTTAAAGCGGTACAGTCGAGAAATACCTGCTCATCAATCCATGTAACAGTGCGGGGTATTCTAACATCAGTTAAAGCGGTGCAGTCGGCAAATGCCTCATAATCGATCTCTGTAACACCGTCAGGGATTGTAATATAGTTTAAACGAGTGCAGCCTGAAAATGACTGCACACCAATCCGGGTAACAGTGCAGGGCATACTCACACTTGTTAAAGAACGGCAATCCGAAAATGCATAATCGACAATCTCGGTAACACCGTCAGGTATAACAATATGCCCTTTTAAACCGCCTGCCGCAGCTATCAGGCGTTTCTTGTCTTTTGTATACAGGATATTGTTCTCACTGTAATAGATAGGATTTTCACTATCAACGTTAAGCTCGATTAAGCCGGTGCAGCCTAAAAATGCACAATCGTTAATTCGAGTAACACTGCGGGGTATATTAACACTTGTGAGAGAACAGCAATCCCGGAATGAAAAATCAGCAATTTCAGTAACAGTGTCAGGTAGAACAACACGCCCTTTTAAACCGCCTGCCGCAGCTATCAGGTGTGTCTTGTCTTTCGTATAAAGGATGTTGTTCTCACTGCAATAGACAGGATTTTTATTATCAACCGTAAGTTCCGTTAAATGCGTGCAGTATAAAAATACAGCATCTCCAATCTTAGTAACGCTATCCGGTATTCTGATACTTGTTAAACTGCTACAGCGGAAAAATGCCTTTTTATCAATCACAGTAACCGTGTCGGGGATAACAATGCTTTTCAAACCGGAACAATCGGAAAATAAGCATTCAGTAATCCATGCAACAGCAGCGGGTATCGTAATACCGGTTAAACCGGTGCGGCCTGAAAATGCATACGGACTAATTTCAGTAACAGTGTCAGGTAGAACAACACACCCTTTTAAACCGCCTGCCGCAGCTATCAGGTGTGTCTTGTCTTTCGTATACAGGATATTGTTCTCACTGCAATAGACAGGATTTTCATTGTCAACCGTAAGTTCCGTTAAATGAGTGCAGTTTGAAAATACATAATCGCCGATCTTGGTAACGCTATCCGGTATGATAACACGTATTAAAGAGCTACAGTCTGAAAATACATTATTTCCAATCTTAGTAACACTGTCGGGAATAACAATGCTTGTTAAACCGGTACAGCAGGAAAATGCATAATCGGCAATCACTTTTACGCTATTGGGAATAACAATATTTGTCAAGCCGGAACAGTCGGAGAGTGCAAATTTGTCTATCTCGGTAATACCCTCCGGCAGCACAAGGCTCCCTATGAGTTTATCGGGATCGGTTACTCCTGTTAGTATTCCGCCGGTTATTTCCAAAAGCTGCATATTTGCTTTTTCTTCATCGGTAAGCGGTATTGCGGTTTGTTTCATATTTACTTCCTTATAATGAGTTAGCATTAGGCTCAACTGTAATCTGCTCGTCCCGTATTGCGGTGTTCTTTTTCAGCATTGCTTTTACTGCATCGGTTTTTACGGTAAAATGTATATCAGCATGTACGTTTTCAAATGCTGTTTCGTCAATATCTTTTATAACAGTAGACTCTATAATTACCGTTTTGAGATTCCTACAGGTGGAAAATGCAAACGGAAAAATTGCGATAACACTATCGGGGATAACAATAGCAGGTAAATTGAAACAACAGGTAAATGCAGCGCTGCCAATCACCGTAACAGTGTGGGGTATCGTAACGCTTGTTAAAGAAGTGCAGGCGGAAAATACCTCCTGATCAATAATCGTAACACCGGCAGGTATTGTAACACGTGTTAAACTGTTGCAGAAGGAAAAAGCACATTTGCCAATCTCTGTAATACTATTAGGAATACCAATACGTGCTAAACCGGTACAATTAAAGAATGCACTATCACCAATCACTTTCACGCTATTGGGAATACTCATGCGTTTTAAACCGATACAGTCGGCAAACGCAAGCATATTAATCTCGGTAATACTGTCCGGAAGCACAAGGCTGCCTATCAGCTTATTGGGATCGGTTATTTCGGTTAGTATTCCGTCGGTTGTTTCCAAAAGCTTCAAATTTGCTTTTTCTTCGTCTGTAAGCGGTGTTTTTGTCTGTTGCATAGTATTCTCCTTTTACCATTTTAGACAGTCTTTCTAACCGTGATACCTGTAAGCTGCGAACATACATACGAATACGATGATGAATACTATCGGATTATTACCGGCTGTGTTCCAAATCCATCTAAAAGTTCCATGAATAAAGTAACCGATGAATTCTAATCCGGGAATAGCTTTAAAAAACCACGCTGCAAACCCGAGTAAAAATATAAACGCTACTATGTTTTTCATAAGGTATACCTTCCTATAATATAGTTTGTATACGTGATAATAGACCTGTTCGATAACTGCGTTGTCAAACAGGTTTAATCAACAACCCCGACGCGAGCGTCGGGGTATTAAACCCTCCGCACGAATAATTTAAATCTTTCCCGGTGCGGCTGCCTTGAATATTGTTTTCTTTTGCATTAAAAAAAGTTCTGCATCCGTGTATTGCAAAACGATTTCGCCGCGTTCTACTAACTGACGAAGCTGCTCGATAATCTTCTGCCGGGATTCCCGTACTTCCTGTATGGGTACGGGTCCCATATAATCCAATTCTTCTTTCACTGTTGCTGCTGCCTCTTTTGACATATTGCGTTCCATTTTTTCTTGTACGGCGGGACACGGTACACTGAACGCCCGCAAGAAGTCTTCTTTATCAATTTCACGCAGTAGTTTGATGATAGAATGATTATGCAGGAGAGCAATATCTTCAAAAAAGAAGATACGCTCCCGTAATGCTGTGTATGCTTCATAGTTGGTTTTCTCTAAAAAGGATAGTACATTTTCCGTAAACTGACTGTCCGTAAGCCCGATCATCTTTTCTAAAAAATCTACACCGTCGAGTTCGCTGCTATACGGTGCTATCATATACAGTTCTATTTTATTCCGTATATCCGCTGCAATGTGTTCCGCCTCATCTTCAGCTTCCTTGTTTCCCTGTACAAGGTTTTCGATAACCTGAAATCGTATACGATCGGGAAGCATCTGCAAAAGTTCAGCCGCTTTCGGCAAAGACATATTCCTAAGCAGCGGCGGTATAATCAGCGGATCTTCTTGCTGTAAAACTGCACACAGCGTTTTTGTATCACACTGCTCTATAAAGTCAAACGGTGTTTCTTGTTCATTTTTAGGCTCATTCATCTGTTCCATACTTATCATAACTCCTTCTTGTCAATTAAACATGAATTATTTTATAGGGTATCTCTAAAAAACGAGGTTTTTAAAGAGCCTCTATACATTTTATACACTATTTTAGGTAAGTCTACTATTAGCCCGCAAACTTACCGGATCGATAGAGGGAATGACCAAAAAAGAAATAAACTTTTGAAGTCTCCCCTATTCGCACAACTTGGCTCAGCAAGAAAAGCCGATCCTTTGTTCATAATCATTGCCGATTTTTTCATGCTTGCAAAGCTCGTGCAGTGTTTCAATATTTGGATGCATACCGGTTAATACTTCGTCCATCATTACTTTACGGACAATGTTGTCAATCTGCCCGCCGCTTAAATTGTAGTTTTCCGCAAAAGCCGTCAATTCGTTTTCGCCGAGAAACTGAAGTTTTGATTTCCAGATTTTCCGTTTTGCCTCGACGGATGGATTTTCAAACTTGATCTTAAACAGAAACCGCCGTTCAAATGCCGTATCTAAATTGTCAGCAAGGTTTGTCGTTGCAATCAAGATACCCTCAAGTTTTTCCATCTCTTCCAGAATAATATTCTGCATACTGTTTTCTGTCTGTGCCACATTGCTGGAATTGGTATCTTTCCGCTTGGAAAAAATTGCGTCCGCTTCATTAAAAAGCAGTATCGGAATCTTTCCATCTTGCTCCTTTTTACATGCACGGCAGAGTTGACTATAGTTGGTAAAAATCTTTTTAATTTTCTTTTCGCTTTCGCCGAACCAGCATGATTTTGCTTGGCTGATATCAACATGCAAAATCATCCGCCCCGTTGCTTTTGCCAGCTGATACACTGTTTCTGTTTTTCCGGTACCCGGCGCTCCGTACAGCAATACGGCAACCCCTTTAGGCAAACCTTTTTCCGAAAGCCGATTTTGTATTTCACAAAAATGTTCTTCCTGCAAAGAAGAGGTAAGACGGGCTATTTCCGCTTCATTTTTTTGCTCATAAAACAGGTCTTTTGCCGTAATTGCGTCCGGTTGAATAATACCGGCGCCCTGTGTCGGTTTTGTAAAAAGATCGATGTTTTCTCCTAACAACATTTCTTTTGCTTTTTGGGTAATCTCAATCGTTGCATCGGTAAGCGTGCCTTTTTGATCGAAAGCGACTAAGTCCTCTTTAAATAAAATGAAACGTTCATCCATACACTCCCGTGCAAGGGCAAACTTTGCACTCGCCGGATACACGGTAGCGTCGAGTAATTCTGCAAGCCCTACTTCATCTCCGGTAATATAATGAGAACAGCATGTGTAAAACATCATCCGCGCCTGAAGATTTTTTTCACCGGGCAATAATTGCTTTGTTGCAATAACAAAGGGTTCGTCTGCATATCTTTTTTCTTCTGCATTCATTATCCGCACCTTTATCCCCAAAGAGTGCCGACGGCATACTTCATGTCTGATTTTATTTACCATATCGAGTATATCCGTTTCAGCCGGTGCGGGGGCAGTGATAACCGGCTTTTCATTCTGCAAAAGACACTGCAAAAATTCTTCCGAAAACTGAAACAAACTGTCTAAACCTATTTTATCATCATGTAGTGCATTTACGGTATACATATACTGTTTTGCAATAATCGATTCGATATCTCCTCTACACGCCAACATCGTAAGCATTGAGCAGCCGAAAAAATCTGCGATTGTATTTAAACGGCAGGGTTTTCTCTTATTTTCAAAATGCATGGCAAGCATAGCGCAAAGAAGCCATGTCTGACGCTCATCCGTTCCAAAATAGTCATTCAAATGTGCAACAGCATGAGAAAATTCCTTTGAAGTCTTAATCTTTAACTTTGACCCGGCAAGTTTTTCCGCTACGGCGGCAACAGCTTCAATGACATTCATCGTTAATTCAACACGTTTCGGCATGTAATGCTCCTTGGTTTAAGCTGGTGATAAAACCGCTCAAAATAGTATGAGGTTTTTGGACGGTTATTTTGGATAGTATGTATTGAGATAATATAGGAGGATAAGGGCGTATATTTTATAAAAAAAGTGTAAAGTTACGATAAATTTAAATGGATTTTCCATTATTCGTGCGTACATTTAATTTGAAAAATATCATACTATGAAAACAGTTAATCGATTACCCATCCTGCATCAATCATCTCTATAATAGAACTAAAAGCGGCAATAATTTTATCATTCGGCATAGGCATAAATCCTCCTTCCATAATCCCTTTAATGACCACTCTGCCGCCTTCTTCAAAATAAATACCATAATTATGGTTTTCATCTTTCATTACTGCACCGGGAAAAACTTCATGTCTTGTTTTTTCCTGCAATTCTTTACTCCATTTACTCATTTTACATCTCCGGTTTATATTAGACCTGTTTGATAACTGCGTATTGAACAGGTTGCTGAGTTCTAAATTGCTCATTCTACAGGTTCGGTTTAACTGTAATGTGCTCGTCCTGTATGCGGTGTTTTTTTTATGGCGATACTATAATATAGTTCGTATACGGAATAATAATTCAAATAATATACAATTTTAACACTTTTTTGAAGAATACAACTTCTTTCCGACCTATTCAGTTGTACGGGACATCGAATCAACAACCTCGATGCTCTGCGTCGGGGTTGTTGATTTTCGTAGTTTTACCGCTATCTATAATAAGCAAAGTATTCAACAGCGGAAAGGTTGGTAACATTATTTTTTCAACGAAATAACTGATTGTAATCTTTCCAGCATTTCGGAATATAAATCATTGAGGTATTCAGAAGCATGATATTCGAGTGCTTTTAAGAAATCTTCATAGTATGGCAGTGTAGAATTATAAGATTTGAAAAAATCTAAAAGCTGACTATATCTTATTATTTTGTATTTATCAAATTTTGCATATTTATTTAACTTTGAAGTATCTTTATAGGCATAGTTTGGAAGTAAAAGAAAATAGCCGGTAGTTTTCTTCGATGTCGATTTCTCGGCTTCTTTTTCCGCAAAAATATAATACTTTTCTAATTGTGAAAACTCTTTTTCTTCTTCCGTACTATCGTCTTTTTTCTGTGTTCCATTTATTGATGATTTTATTTTGTTTTCAAAAACATAGATGCTTTGTGAATCTTCATAATAAATGTCAATGTTATTTTTTGATTCTCTGATAATTTCGATATCTTCAAAACTACTTTTAGTCTTCCCGTCTTCATTTGTAAAATGTGTGATAAATCTTTTTAATAATTCCTTATCGTTTTTCAAATAATAGGAAATCCAATTTGAATATGTAATTTCATCATTATTTTTCTTAATTATATTCAGTAGTGAAGTTGATTTTATATTTATGTTATTTATATCAACTTTAGGAGAATTGTCTTTGCCTTCCCAATAAGGAGCGTTGATGAGCCTTTGGATTTCAGAATCTTTAAGATTTTCATAAGTTGCAACACTGGCGCCGCACATTCTCTCTCTTTCCGTTAGTCTGAAGTAATGAGTATCCGTATTATCTGTATCACATCTATTGTCGCACAGATAGATAAGCTCTTTCGGCCGTCTGAAATTTACAACCTTAAAAGTAAGATATATAGCATGATCCGAATGTGTCGTATTATTATTTAAGAATAAATCGTACAGTTTTACATTTCCGTATGTTATGGAATGCTTGTCAATATAATCTATTTGTCTTTCATGTATTTTTTTATATGTTTCAATCCGATAAAGAGTTTTATTATCTTTAGGAGTTCCATCAGGATTATTTTTGTTCATAAAATCTTTATTAATCAGTTCATTGACAGATGGAAACATCGTATATTTATTCGGTTCATCAACTTCTGATGCAAAAATTTCTTCTTCAACATCACATATTCCTAAAATTTCAGCTTTATGCTGATCTACATTTCTAACAAGAATAATTTTTTTAATCGAATTGTTATGGGTTTTAGTATCATAATCACCTGCCGACATAGCATAGATATAATGATTTCCATTATCGCATTTAAAAAGGTTTATTACTTCGTGACCAAGATTTCCGGTTTCAAGGTAATTTCCTGAATACATATGATTAATTAAAACTTCAGTCATATTGACGCTCCTATGATTGTATTTGTTTTATCAAAAAAATGATTTGATTGGTTCCGTACACGCCTACCTTTAGGCGAGTCAACCTAACATTTTTTCAAACTGCAAACCACTTTGACTGGTTTTTCGGCTTTGAAAACTGTGTGAGGTTTCTATTTGCTTCGTTTCATAAACCACTCTTTTATTTTGTCCTTTTTCATTTTTCCAGAAGCTATGCCAAACCCAAAATCAATCAACTCTTCCTGACTATACTGCAAATCAATTCCATTTATCTTAAGGAAAATAAGTGCAAGATGAATACCAATTCTTTTATTACCGTCTAAAAAAGGATGATTTTCAATGAATGAATAACACAGCTGTACTGCCTTATCTAAAATTGATGGATATAATTCTTTTCCGTCGAAGGTTTGAAATATTGATTTTAGGCTTAAGTCTAAAAGATTATATTCTCGAACGCCGTCTATTCCTCCTGTTTTTGCAATTAATGACGAATGAATTTTTAAAATTTGTTCTTCCGAGAAAAAATTCATTTTGCCAATTCCTGATAGGCTTTCATATTTTGGGAAATTATCGAATCTGAAATTTCAAACAATTGCTTGTCAGGAACAGCAGCATAGCTTTCATCTTCATCTAAGATAGTAATTATTACTTTCCGCCCGTTATATTGGGCGAGTGCACAATTTTGTACGCAAACGGTATTACCTTCAATTATTCCAGTTGTTGCAAACATACATCACCTCCGGTTCTAATATAGCATATATAGCATATTTTTCCGGTTCTTTTATAGTTCAAATTCATGTTTCAATATTTCAAATCTATATAGCAGCTTGACATCCGCCTACCTTTAGGCGATCCTACCCAACACACTATACTATTTTTAGCATATCCTTGCAATCAACTTTTAGCACTGCTAAAGTTGATAAAATCACTTCTTTATAGAAAAAACGATAGCTGCCGGCTTTCGGAATATGCGAGCATATATCCGATTTTGCGTGAGCCACCATTACCGATTTTTTCGTGTTTACACAGTTCGTGCAGTGTTTCGGCGCTTGGCAATACACCCTCCATTATCATGAACACGTAGAAAGAAAGTACGTCGTGTCGATTCATTAATTAATTTACAAAATCGGCTCGATGGTAATTTGTTCATCCCGTATATTACTGCCGCTGTTTAGTAACAGTTCTTTTACCGATTCGCTTTTAATAGTAAAGTGTACATCGGAACTCATATCTGAAAATGCTTCCGATTTAATTTCAGTAACGCTGCCGTATATTATAACTCTTACTAAACCGCTACAGCCGGAAAAGGCATACTCCCCGATCTCCGTAACAGTGCCGGGGATTGTAACACGTGTTAAAGAGCTACAACCGGAGAACGCCTTGCATCCAATTTTAGTAGTATTTTCGGAGATAACAATACCGGTTAAAGCAGGACAGTCGGCAAATGCAGCTCGTGCAATCTCAGTAATACTATCGGGGATAACAATATCAGTTAAAGAAGGACATTTGGCAAATGCATGACCGCCAATCACAATAACGCTGTCTGGGATCACAACGTTTGTTAAATTGGTACATTTATAAAATGCTGCCGCACCAATTGCTGTAACGCTATCGGGTATCACAATACCGGTTAGGGAGCTGCAATAAGCAAATGCATATTCATCAATCGTAGTAATACTGTTAGGGATAACAATGCCGGTTAAACCGGTACAGCAGGCAATTGCTCCAGGACCAATTTTCGTAACACAGTTCGGTATGATAATACGTGTTAAAGCCTTGCAGCAAAAAAGCGCTTTTTGAGCAATTTCTGTAACAGTATTGGGAATGACCAGACTGCCTACTAACTTTTCTTCATCGGTTACACCGGTTAATATTCCTCTATCCGTTATTTCCAATAAAGCGAGATTTGCTTTTTCTTCCACTGTTAATGGTGATTCATCGATGTGATCCATACTATTCCTCCTCAAAAACCTGTATTCTCCGCTACGATTGAAGCGTGAATTACTACTTTACCGGATGGCGAAAAGAAGACTTCATATCAAATCCGTGATTAATAATCTTTTCGTCATTTGTTGCGATATCAACCGTTTTCTCGGTTTTGAGTGACGAAAGGTACATTTCCAGATTTTTATATATTTCAAACGGCGGAATGAGCGCCGGAATACCGGTATCACACAACAGCGGTTTTTCTGCGAGCAGTTCGTCCGGCCGTTCATTCCCCTTGCTCCGCATAACAGGAACCGTTTTTAATTGATGTTGATACGATCTATCCCAAGAGTCTGTGTGCGTATACCATTTATTTTTATATAGGGAGTAAGGAAGTTTCAGATCAACAAACTGTAAGGGTTGCCCTGTCCAATTAAAATTATCGATAGAGTCTACAAGCTGAATATCTCCGGTAACATGCTGTAGTATTCTTGTTCTTGGATCGTGCTCAGCCTGCAAATGAATAGCTTGTAGAATAAACAGTTTGAAGCCGGCCTGTAAGCCAAAGGTCACGCTATTATCACGAGAATAGCGATATATGTGATATAAAACCGTTTCTTTGTTGAGCGGGGTACTCCCGCGCCGGTCATAGACGAGGGTTCTATCCTCACTGGTATGTCCTAGGAAATCATAATAGTCTTTGTATTTATCGATTATGCGCATAATTCCTCTTAATGTTATATGTGGGGGATTAACCTCCGCATAAATAAAAATAGGGATTGAGTATAATGTATATAGTATAGGCAACGGGCGGTGTAAATTTTATAAAAAAAGTATAAAAAATACAAATAAAAGACTTAAAACAAAAACAGTAATGCAGCCATAGAGAATAGACCTATTCGATAACTGCGTTTTCGAATAGGTCGACGAGTTCTAAATCGCGCAAATAGCACGATTTAGAACATCGCATTTCAAGGTAACCTGTTCAGAAACGGAAGTTTCCGAACAGGTTTAATAAACACTTTTGAAAAATTGCACCGCTCCCGATTTTACAGGTACTTGATGTACTGCAAACACATTAAGCCATACATTACCAAAACGCGGATTGGAAAAAAATAACTGTGATGCGGCAGTAGAATTTCTTACCATCATAACGAATATGCTAACGGGAAATAGGCGATGCGGATAGCCCGATTTTGTGGCCATTTTGCGTTGCGTGCTATATATATGGGGTGGAGGTTAGACCATGAAACTTAAACGATTGTTATTTCCGTTCTTTGCTTGTATTGCTGTAGGTGTTTTCTTTCTGCAATGTACGCGGTGTACTCCTCTTATTACGGATACGCAGTTCAAGGAGTCTGTTACGCTTGTTACCTATAACACGCAGACATTCTTTGATGCCGTAGAGGACGGTACCGAGTTTAAAGAATACAAAGGGAGTAAATCCCGATGGACGGATCAGAAGTATCGGGCACGTCTCGGACGGCTTAAAGACACGATATTCGCAGCGGGAGAAAAACTGACCGGAAAAAAAGACCGGCTGCCCGATATCGTGGTCTTACAAGAGGTTGAAAATGACCGTGTAATTGAAGACTTCTGTAAACAACTACCGAGCGGAGAAAATTATCCTTATGCAGTGTGTCCGCCGCGTTCGGAGAAAGGCGCCTTTACTACCGTAATTCTCAGTAAGTATCCTATTGAACAATATTTTGTACACCGTCTTTATACAGGGCAAAAAGGATCACTGCGTCCTCTTACGGAGGCGGTATTGAATACGGGGGATAAAGACAATCCTCAATTATTAACCGTCTTTGCAGCACATTGGAAGTCAAAAACCGGCAGTTCCGACAGTGCGTCGATCCGCGCTTTGCAGGAGACGCAGTTGATACAAAAAATTCAAGAGCACAGAGAAAAAAATCCGCATATCCCTTTTATTGTATGCGGAGACTTTAATCAGACTCTTGAAGAATTTAATCAGCTGAATAATTTTCCGGTGTGTTGGGATATGGAAGGGTATAGAGCCGAGTGCGAAGAAGGCACGCAGCCGGACGGCAGTTATTACTTTAAGAATTCGTGGGAGAAAATCGACCATATTTTCTACGAGAGCGATACGGACGGCTCCGGCGCTTCGGAAACTTCTTATGCAGGAACCGCTTATATCGAACCGCTGTTGTTTTTTGTACTGTATGAACCGCCGCTCGTTGCGGACGGTAAACCGGTCAGGTACAATGTACTGACCGGCGAAGGATATTCGGACCATTTACCGCTTGGGTTCCGGTTTGAAATACACGATTAGAAAAAGCTGCCGGTAAATGGGACTCGATACAGGGAATGTCCCTAAAGTAACCGACTTTTGGGACACCCTTATGATCACGCTTATTACGCATGACGTATGGAATGCAGTAGTTCCTGCTTCATCGTAAAGAGCGTTTTTGTAAGTGAAACCTTGTAGATATGCGGATTGAGCAGGCGGCGGGATGTGGGATGTAAGCATTCCAGCTGTCTGCTTGCCCGCCGGTGCATCTCTTGCAGCGTTTCTTTTTTACCGGTGTACACGCCGCCTGAAATCTTGAGGTGGAGCAGTTCTTCCGCCTTTGCCGCCTTAAACGAAAAACTTTGATAATCGTTTAACGGATGATAGTAAGTAGTCATTGCTTCGGCGGTCATTGTTTCATCATGCAAGCCGATAATGTCGGCCTTAAAAAAACCGTCGCTGTCGTAGAGCCGCCACACCTGTTTAATGCCGGGATTGGTAATCTTAGCGGGGTTATCCGACAGCTTCATCACCGGGAGCCATGTTCCGTCGGCGGATTGGCGTGCGGCGAGTTTATAGACGCCGGTAAATGAAGATTCCTGGCCGCCGGTTACCATATGAGTCCCGACACCCCACGAGTCAATCGGGGCTTTGTTTAAAATGAGCGATTCGATGATTTCTTCGGTTAGTTCGTTGGAAATGGATATTTTCGCATCGGGTAAACCGGCGGCATCGAGCCGTTTCCGTACTTCGGTACTGAGATACTGCATATCGCCCGAATCGAGCCTGACGCCGAAATTTTTTCCTTGCGCTTGCAGCTTTTTCCCTACTTTTATCGCCGCCTCGATGCCGGAGCCGAGCGTATTATAGGTGTCGATGAGGAACACCGATTTATCGGGATAGATGGCGGCATATTGTTCAAACGCTTCTTCTTCGCTGGGGAAGGACATCACCCATGCGTGAGCCATAGTCCCCATCACCGGTACGCCGTAGAGCTTTCCGCCGAGCGTATTACTGGTGCCGGCAGCTCCGCCGATAATAGCGGCACGAGTTGCGCTCATTGCACCGTCCGGGCCTTGGGCACGCCGCAAGCCGAATTCCATAATGGAAGATTTCCCCGACGCAAGCCAAATACGGGCGGTCTTTGTTGCAATCAAACTCTGAAAGTTGATAGTGTTGAGGATAAGCCCTTCGAGAAGCAAGGCTTCGATAATCGGCGCTTCGATGCGCAGTACCGGCTCGCTGGGAAATATAAGGCTTCCTTCATCCATCGCCCATACCGAACCTGAAAAGCGAAAATCCTTGAGGTAGTTCAGAAAGTCATCGTCAAAAAGCTGCAGCGTTGCAAGATAGGCGATATCGGATTCATCAAAATGAAAGGCTTGAATCGCTTCGAGCAGCGGCTCAAGTCCTGCAAGAACCGCGTACCCGCCTCTAAACGGATTACGCCTAAAAAACATATCAAAGACACACGGCCGATTGTTTTGGCGTTTAAAATAACCTTGAGCCATTGTCAGCTCATAAAGATCCGAAAAAAGCGCATTGGTAATCATCGTTACTCCTTTTTTTGCCGGATGGAAGAGCCCATTCCGGTTTTTATCACTTCAATCTTTTGCGGGATGCGGCTTTGCAGTTCGCCGACATGAGAGATGATGCCGACCATCCGGTTCCCGCGTATTTCGTCTAAGATGCCGACGGCATTTTCAAGGGCTTTTTCGTCGAGCGAGCCGAATCCTTCATCGATAAACATCGAATCTATCCTGATACCGCCTGCCCGTGCCTGAATGGAATCGGCAAGGCCGAGCGCAAGGCTGATTGAAGCCATAAAGGTTTCTCCGCCGGAGAGGGTGGCGGAGGGGCGACATTTACCGGTGTAGGCGTCGGCAATTTCCAAGTCGAGGCCGCGGTATGCGTTTCCCGTGCCGTGGTCTTCGCTGACGGCCAGCCGGTAACGTCCTTCGCTCATCCGCTCCAGCCGTTTATTTGCAAACACGGTTACTTCGTGTAAAAAGGCGGAAAGAATCCACGTGTCGAATTGGAGCTTCCGCGGATTGCTGCCGCATAGGTCTTTTGCAAGGGCTACCCAGTTTTGAGCCTCCGCCGTTTTGACTGCGAGGGCTTTGGTTAATTCCGTATGCTGGGTATGCAGCTCTTCCAGCTTTGCCTTTTCCGTATTGAGGACTTCGAGCCGCGCCTGTATTTCGTCATACCGTTTGCGCAGGGTTTCGACGGCGGCTTCCAGCTCTTCAAGGCCGCGCGGCTCCGTTGCGGAAACGTCTTTTTCAAGTCCGGCAGCCGCCTGTTTGTACGCTGCATACTGCTCATAAAAAGTATCGATCTCCGTTTTCCACTGCGCAATTTCCGGTTCGCTGCACACGGCTTGTTGCAGATCCTCCAAATCGGCAAAACCTTCCTTTATATACGCGGCTTCGAGTTGTGCCGTTTTTTCGCTGCGCTGCTGTGCGCGTTCCTGTCCGTGCGTTTCCGCTGCGGAAAGTTCTCCGCGGATCCGTTCAAGGTTTTGCGTTGCTTCTGAAATATCGGTTTGATAGGCGTTGATGGTCAGTTTGAGTTCCTGCAGCATCGCTTCGCATTGTTCCAGTGCGGTTTCGGCATCGGGGACATCGTATTGCGTCCGTGCAGTTTCGCCGGCAGATGCATCGGATACTTCGGTTTTACCGGCGGCTTTCGTATCCGAAGCTGCCGTATCCGTTTCCGTATCTACGCTCAACCGGACGGTGCGTATATCTTCCGGCAGCTGCGAAAAGGCTTGGTCAAACTGGCGGCGCTTTTCCTGCAGCGCGGCGGAAACCCCGCTTAACTGCTGTTCCGCGCTGTGCTGCCGCTGGGCATAGTCTTGCCGTTCTTGCTGCAGATTGCGGGCTTCCGCTTCCAGTGTTTTGTGTTCTGCAAAAGCCTTGCGGGAAGCATTATACGCCTGCAGCGTCTCGTTTATCCGCTGCGCGGTTTCTTTAATGCGGCTTTCCGCCGCATCCTTTCCGTCCGGAAAGGCATCCGCGCTGCATTCTTTATACCGCAGCCGTAATTCTTCCGCAGCTGCCGCGCGTTCGTCTATTTGCTTTTGATAGTTTGTATAGGAAGCTTCCGCACCGGCGAGCGCCGCCTGCGCTTTTTCTTTTTCGTGCTGCAGCTTGGCTGTGCTCCGTTTTGCCGCTTCTATCCGCTCGTCAAAGCCGAACGCGCTTTGTGCGATGTCCTGCGCCGGTGCGGGGTGGTGTACCGAACCGCAGACGGGGCAGGGTGTTCCTTCTTCAAGCTGTTCTGCGAGAGCTGCCGCCGCCCGCTGCCGTTCCGCCGCTTTTTTTTCTTCTTCTATTCTACTAATCTGTTCCGTTTGAATGTCGTAGTCGCGGACAATCTCCGCAAGCTGCGACCGCGCATGAGCGGCTGCCTGTTCATAGCTGTGCAAAAAGGTGTTAAGCTGCTCCTGTTTGCATAATATGTCGTGCAGCTGTTTTTCCATATCAAGCTGAGTTTGAAGGCCGCGGTAGGCGTGCTCCCGCTCGTCGAGCGCATCGACGGCAGGTGTAAGGGCGGCGGTTTTTTCCGTTACGACGGCGAGCTGCGCTTCGATGCGCTGCAGTTGCGCTTGAGCGGCAGCGGCGGCTCGTTTCAGTGTATCCTCTTCCGCTTGGGCCGCGCCGATTTCCTGTTCCAGCACGGCGGCCTTCCGCAGTGAATCGATGACGGCATAGAGGCTGTCCCGCTGCCGCTCCTTAGCGGCTATGTCGC
>ERZ772960.720-NODE-720-length-28098-cov-9.212923_pt1 | contig 28098 bp, 31 predicted proteins | sample MGYA00580678_ERZ772960 | MGnify/ENA primary metagenome ERZ772960 (study PRJEB29015, sample SAMEA2737930) | human oral metagenome | biome: human oral; feature: human-associated habitat; material: dental | place: China | collected 2059 ... | reverse complement strand
CCCGAATGCTTGCCCGTTCAAAGCCGAACGCCAAAAACTGCTCTTTTGCACATTGCAGCAGATTTTCGTGCGTTTGCTGAAAATTCCTTGGTATACAATCACCCTCCAACAGAATCTATTGACCGGTACAGGATCCTATACCGATAGCTATCTTTTTTGCTATAATATTACAACGTAATATTACACTGTAATTCAGACTATAGCGCAATCGGAAGAAATATGCAAGCATAGTGAAGATGTCAAATGTAATTGAGATAAGAGGTTTACTACCGTATAAGGTAAAACTGAACTCAGTGTTCCTGATTCAAGGCATCAGCATAGAGTCCTGGAAATACGGATGCTGGTGCGTGTAGAGAAAGCGTAAGGCGGTAACATGATGTGGGCGGTTTTTGCATTTCTATCCGCTGTTTTTGCAGCACTCACTTCTATTCTGGCAAAAGTCGGGATTGAAGGAGTAAACTCAAATCTGGCAACAGCGGTAAGAACGGTTGTGGTATTAGCTATGGCGTGGGGCATGGTTTTTATTACCGATACGCAGGATGGAATTATGGACATCAGCAAGAAGAGCTGGATATTTCTGATTCTTTCAGGCTTGGCAACAGGTGCTTCATGGCTGTGTTATTACAAGGCATTGCAAATCGGCGAAGCATCCAAAGTTGTGCCTATCGATAAGTTAAGCGTAGTGATTACATTGATTTTAGCAGTGATTTTTCTGCATGAAAATATGAATGCAAAATCGATACTTGGTTCGCTGCTGATTACGGCAGGCACCCTTTGTATGGTGTTATAAAGATGGTGCACTGTTTGCATATCAAGATTACGGGAACATAATCCATGAGTATTTTATCATCAATCCTCAATCATCACTGTGTAAGATGATTAAAAACAGCCTGACGTGTGTCTTCGAAGCAACCGGCAGATATATTGACTTAAAATGCCTTTGTCATAAAATATCGGTATGAAACATATCTATACGAAAATGCTGCCGTTTATGGCGGCGCTGATTGTTATTTCCTGCGGAAGCTGCTCAGGTAAAGACGAAATCAAACCGCTTACCGAAGGAGGTTCTATGAAGTTGACAAGCACGGCTTTTGCCGACGGCGAAAAAATGCCCCAAGAATTTGCAAAACTCGGAGCGAATCACATTCCTCCGCTCGAAATTAACGGTGTACCGGAGGGTACAAAGAGTCTTGCGATTATCGTGCACGATCCGGATGCGCCGCTTCCGGGCGGATTTTATCATTGGACGCTGTGGAACATTCCGCCGCAAACAACGTCGATCGGAGAAGGTAATGTACCGCCGGATGCCGTCGAAGGTGAAACGAGCTGGGGTACGAGCGGCTACAACGGACCTCAACCGCCGTTCGGTACGCACCGCTATATTTTTTATCTCTATGCGCTCGATATGAATCTGAGTCTTCCGGCGGGCAGCAGTGTAAAAGAGCTTAAAGCCGCGATTAAGGGGCACGCAATCGAAGCGGCTTCACTTACGGGTATGTTCGGTGCTAAGGATAACCCCTGACCAAAGCAGTGAAAAATTATCCGTATACTATAATGATCTAAACTCATCATTCACCGAGGAGGTGTAGAGAAATGAATTTATTTTTGTGCTCACACTTTTCAAAAGTAGGCGCTCTTCTTAAAGATCACATTGCGGGGAAAAGAGTTGCTTTCATTCCCACTGCATCGATACATGAAGGGTATACAGGCTATGTAGGGTCTGCCCGTACAGTATTCAAAAAATTAGGAGCCGAGCTGACTGAAATTGAGATTTCAACTGCAAACGCTTCCGATATTACGCAGGTGTTTGATGCAGCAGATATTATTTATTTTACCGGCGGTAATACATTTTTCCTTATTGATCAATTGAGGAAAACCGGTACGGATACATTGCTAAAGCAACAGCTGGAAAAAGGGAAATTATTTATTGGAGAATCAGCAGGTGCTATTGTATGTGCTCCGGAGCTTTCTTATATTGAAAAAATGGATCCTATTCCGGAAGATTATTCTCAGAGTGATTATGCCGGATTAGGACTCATCAATTTTTATGTGCTGCCGCACTATCTTACCGCACCATTCAAAAAAATTACCGCAGACATTATGCAATCATTCTCAAATATCGAACTATGCGCTATCAACAATGCACAAGCTCTTAGTGTTAAAGACGGAGTACGGAAGCTGGTAAGTGTAGAGAAAGAGTAAGGCGGTTTATTGACTATAGACAAGTAACGGAGTAACCGATGGGCGATATGCAAAATACAAGGATGGAATTTGATGAGATGAACGCCGCCCCTATTATCAAACACATTGCGGTGCGCAGCGTTATAACGAAATCGAATTTACCCGTAGCGGATTATTCCGTTAATCCATACACCGGATGTACACATGCGTGTAAATATTGTTATGCGTCTTTTATGAAGCGCTTTACCGGACACACCGAACCGTGGGGAACGTTCTTGGATATTAAAGATTGGCCGGAGATAAAGCATCCTGAAAAATATGCAGGGAAAGAATTATTCTTCGGTTCCGTTACCGATCCGTATAATCCGGAAGAGGCAGTCTATGAGCGTACTCGCTCTTTGCTTTTACAGTTGAAAGGATGCGCGGCAAAAATCAGTATTGCAACAAAAAGCGATTTAGTGCTGCGCGATCTGGATATCATTCGGAGATTTCCCAATGCCCGCGTTTCATGGTCAATTAACACACTTGATAACCGCTTTCAACAAGATATGGATAAAGCCGTTTCAATTGACCGGCGACTTACCGCAATGGAAACTTTTTACCGAGCGGGGGTACGTACCACGTGTTTTATCTCTCCGATATTCCCCGGTATTACCGATGTTGAAGCGATTATCAACCGGGTACAAAATCAGTGTCATTTAATCTGGCTTGAAAATCTCAATTTACGCGGCAGCTATAAACCGGTGATCATGGACTACATAGAAACGAACTACCCTGATTTGTTGCCGCTCTATCAAAGCATATACGTTGACGGAGACCGCAGTTATTGGAAACAGCTTGATGCGAAACTGCAAGCCTTTACTGCGGACATTGGACTTGACTATGTAACGAACGATGACAGTATGAACCGTTCCTTTGATGCACCGCCTGTTGTTGTCAATTTTTTCTATCATGAGCAAATCAAAAAATCGGCGCGGGGCAAGCCTGCTGTTTTATAAGCCAAGGGAAAAGTGCAGCAGCAGCTTCCGAAAGAGTCAGACTTATAAAACTTGATAAGAATATGTTATAATATTATAAGCATATTGAGTGAAACAAATTTGAATTTGTAACTGAACTTTTTTGTATTTTGCGAAGGGAGAATATTGATTTATGCTTTCAATATTAGGTGCAGTATTATTTGGAGTTATAGCGATTATGACAGTTCTTGTTGCTTGCGGTTTGCCTTTGGGCGAATTTACAATGGGAGGACAACATAAAATCTTACCTAAGAAATTGAGAGTTGCGGCAGTCATTTCAGTGGCTATCCAAATTTTTGCAATGATAATTATTTTGCAAGCCGGAGGTTTTATTTCCTTGTGGTTGTCTTTTAAGGTTACTAAATATATTTGTTTCTTCTTTGCCGCTTACCTATCTTTGAATACTATTATGAACATGATTTCAAAAAGTAGGAAAGAAAAATATGTTATGACTCCGCTTTCACTTATTGTCGGAATATGTTTTTGGATAACGGCATTTCAGATGTAGTATGTAAAATGAGGATAATCTACTGCCCTGCGTGATTGCGCCTTTATTTTTCTATCGCCTTAAACAGTGCTTGATACTCCCTTGCATTTTCCGCCAAACAGACACACCAGAATTGTACATTCACTTCCGGATCGGATAAAGGAATTGCGACTTTACCGTGCGGAATGGCATTATTGGTATTCGTAATATTCGTTATGAATGAAGGTAATTCGCTGGCATGTACAATTTCACGCAAAGCCGAAAGCTCGCTTTGTTCCAAAAACACTGCGTCAGGAATTTTTTGTTTACACACCGAATACCAAAAACCGATGTTATTGTGAATCAGCAGTTTTTCTCCGGCAAGGTCTTGCAGTTGCAGCTTTTTTCGTTTTGCAAGCTGATGTGAGACCGGCAAGACTACGGAAAGCTCTTCTCGAACAAAGGCTTTACAAATATAGCGTGGCGTTCCGTCAGGCTTTTTTTCTTCAAGCGGGTGGAGCAGTATAATCAGATTGTATGTTCCGTCATCAAGTCCGCGGATAAGTGATGCCTCTGTTTCCTGTAAATCGCTCTGTATTGTTTTACCGGTAAAAACTTTTGATGCGATCGGTGCCAATTCCCACATTGGAGCCGGAGCAATCGAGCCGAAAGAAAAATTGCGCAGTCTGCGGTCTGCTTCTCGAACAGCACCAATCATATCATCATGTGCAGAAACAACAACGTGTGCGTGCTGTGCTGCAAGGACACCTACCTCGGTAAGCGCAATATGATTTTTAGTACGACTAAAAAGCGGTACCCCAAGCTCGGCTTCCAAATGCTGCATAGAGCGGCTTAAAGCAGGCTGAGACGTGTGCACCATCTCTGCCGCTTTAGAAAGCGTTCCGTATTCTGCAAATGCCACAAGCTGCCGCAACTGATAAAGTTCCATAGGTATAGTATATCTCACTATGCACTTCCGATATAGTGCCTTGCAAAACTTTTATTGTACATAGTTTGATCTGTTTGCTATATTGTAAACAGCAAAACATGCTAAGGAGGCAAGCGATGGATTTTGTGACGTTATCAAACGGTGTAAAGATGCCGGTTCTCGGTTTCGGTGTGTTCCAAATCGATGCAAAAGAAACGGAACAGCGTGTGCTTGCTGCAATACGGGCTGGATACCGTTTAATTGATACAGCCCAGTCGTATTTTAATGAAGAAGGCGTTGGGGCTGCGGTGAAAAAATCTGGTGTTGCACGGGAGGAACTGTTTATTACAAGCAAGGTATGGATTGAACACTACGGGTATGATGCGTGCCGAGCGTCCGTCCTTAAATCACTGGCAAAGATGCAGCTTGACTATATCGATCTTATGCTGCTGCATCAACCTTTTAACGACTACTACGGTGCGTGGCGGGCGTTGGAAGATTTATATGACGAAGGTAAAATAAGAGCAATCGGTGTGTCGAATTTTTATCCTGACCGTTTGGTGGATATAGCTTCGTTTTCCCGGATTCGTCCTATGGTGAATCAAGTAGAAACACATCCTCTTCATCAGCAAATTGAAGCGCATAAATGGATGGAGAAGTACAACATTGTACATGAAGCATGGGCTCCGTTCGGTGAGGGGCGCGGAGGACTTTTTGAAAATCCGGTACTGAAAGAAATCGGTGCAGTATATGGTAAGACTACTGCGCAGGTAATGTTGCGGTGGCTTTTGCAGCGGAATATTGTCGTACTTGCAAAATCGGCACGGGTGGAACGTATGGCAGAAAATATTGCAGTATTCGATTTCCGTTTAAGCGATCAAGATATGCAGCGTATAGCTGCACTGGACAAGGCTGAAAGCTCGTTTTTCTCCCATTCAGATCCGAATATGGTGGAATGGTTTGTAAAGATGATCGAAGAGCGGAAAAAGAAATAATGTATCGGAGGTGATGATAATGAATAGAACAAAGAAAACAGGTCATGCGCTTATTCTAAAATGTACCCTGTGCGGAGTGCTGTTATCGGTCGGGTGTTACTATCATTAACAGGATGTGCAACAACAAATCGCAACAATCTTGTGATTGCAAAGCAGGGGATGTTTTCCTCAGGCGGAATCGTGGTGCGTTCAGCAGGCGTATTCAACCCTGAAAATCAATGGGAGGCAAGCGGATCTGGACAAACAACACATGCGGATCACGCAAATGTATTGTATCAAATTCCGGCGGTGGAAACAGAACTTCCGATGGTGTTCTTACACGGTTATGGACAGTCCCGTATGAGTTGGATGACAACACCGGACGGGCGTGAAGGCTGGAGCAATCTTTTTTTGAAAAAAGGACACAGTATTTTTTTAATTGATGAACCGCGCCGGGGTGAAGCGGGACAGAGTTCGGTCGACGGAGCCATCAGCACAAAGACATTGGATCAGAGGTGGTACACACAGTTTAGAATCGGTCGATGGGAAAACGGACGCTCTGTAGTCAATACAGGGTCTCAATTTCCGAACGATGATGCATCGGTGGATCAGTTTTTCCGACAGATGACACCCGATACCGGTATGAAATCGGATATGGGGGCTGACTTTGATAACGAAATGGTTGCAAAAGCAGTAGCCGCAACGATTGACAAGGTCTTTGCAATGACAGGTAAAAAATCAATTTTAGTAACACATTCCCAAGGTGGCGGACCGGGATGGACGGCAGCAAAATACACCGATCATATTGCTGCAATTGTCGCTGTTGAACCGGGTGGAGCACCAGGAACAGACAGCGAAGATTTTAAAGCAGTGCTTTCTAAAAAAATACCGGTAGCATTCTATTTCGGCGACTATATTGATAACGGTGATTCCAAGATTCAAGCGACCGGAATGTGGCAGATGATGCGTAGTATGTGCTATTCATTTGCGGAAAGCTATCGAGCACAAGGCGGAGACGCAACGGTTATCGACCTTCCGAAAGTAGGTATCACCGGTAATAGTCACTTTCTGTTCCAAGAATTGAATAACAAAGAAATTGCAGATCATGTTGAAACATGGTTGAAAACAAGGAGTGTTAAATAAAAGCCGTACAAACAGCACCGCTTTTATTTAATCTGAGGTTGCTCAAACGCAAACTTGTATATCATCTGCACGTTCTCACTTTGTTGAGAATATGCGTAAAAAGTCAATTGAAGGTTGATAGTTTCTTCTTGACTTTTTATCGGAGATTATAATGATGAAAAGATTTGGGATAGTGCTATTCGGTTTTGCACTTTGTACGGCAGTTTTTGCACAAGGTACTTCAAAGACGCTCGTTGCATATTTTTCATTTCCGATTACCGGCGGTAAAGAGGCGTTGGATGCAACCTCCGGTGCAAGCGTAGTACCCAACTCAAACGGTATGGGAAATGCCGAGTTTATTGCATTGACGATTGCAAAAGTAATAAATGCTGATGTGTTCAAAATCGATACAGGGAATCACTATCCGCGCGATTATAGCAGAGTGTTTGATGTAACGAATGCAGAGCAACGAAAAAACGTAAGACCGAAGCTTACCTCGCATGTTAGCAACATGGCGCAGTACAATACGGTTATCATTTGCTGTCCCGTGTGGTGGTACAAAATGCCGCTTGCTGTCCAGTCATTCCTGGATGAATACGATTTAAGCGGCAAGACAATCTATCTTTCTGTTACTCATGGGGGAAGTCGGAGTGCAGGTATCGAACGCGAGATTGCAGCTGCAGAACCGAAGGCAACCGTGAGCAAGAATATGCTCATCTTGAACCGCAGTGAAACCGGGCAAAGTGAAAAAAAGATTATAGATTGGGCAAAAGGATTAGCACTCTAGTGAAAACTTTTGTTTGGTTATGTTGACACTCAAGCAGGCGGTGCTAGTTTTGCAAAGGATCCTGCTATTATGGGCTGGTTATTTAAAGCTCGATAAAAGGCGGTAACTTTTAAGGTAGACCGATGTGTGGGATGAAGAAGCTGTTTCTTCTGTTATGCAGTCTGTTCCTTTCGTTATCTTGTACGGCACAAACGGCAGAGCAAGGCGGCAGTGTAAAAACTACCGACATCGTATCGGGAGGACGGATGAAAGTTGAAGATATTACCGCGCAAACCGCGATTGACCGCGTTATTGCCGATATTGATTTTTCTCCCTGGGGAAGGCTGATCTTCCCGGCGGATTCAGGTTATTGGAGCGGAACAACACTCGGCTCTTTGCAGTTGAGATGGTATAGCCATATCGATGCAGCAAAGACGGTAGAGATCATCCGTTATTTTAAAGCTCAAAGCCTCCGGGGCGAGCCGGTCTTTTTTGACATCTACACGGAAGTGGAAAAACAGCGCGATCCGCGAAAACGGAATACAGGACTCTTTTTCTTTCGCGGTAAAAAAGGTGCAAAAAGTGCAATCTGCAGTGCAGGCGGCGGCTTTGTATATGTCGGGGCAATGCATGATAGTTTCCCTCACGCACTAGAACTTTCCAAGCGCGGGTACAATGCCTTTGCCCTCATCTATCGCCCTGGCTCGCAAACCGCCTGCGAAGATTTAGCTCGAGCAGTTGCCTTTATGCATGAACACGCGGGAGAATTGCAGCTCGATCCCACAGACTATTCTCTGTGGGGCGGTCAGGGATTCCGCATTATAACGACTGCAATACTCTATTGAGGCAATCTTCGCGTTTGTCGCACAGGCGTTGCTTATGGATAAGCGGCATTTTCTTTGCTTTTACGATATCCGAAAAGTCAACCTGTTTGAAAATATTCAAGACAATTTTTCGTAAGACGCTTAAGTTCGCTGCCGCATTGTCTTTCCGTACAAGACAATAATCCTCATCGAGAATTGCATCGAGCACCCAATGCAGGTTATTTTCTATCCCCCAATGCGCCCTCATTGCGAAAGCCGCCTTTTGTACATCTTTCAGTGAGGTCAAGAAATATCTTTGTTCAACTGATTTCTTCCCGGTCTTCTTTACCGTTCTTTCGCATACGAGCATTCCAACTCCATTGAGATTCGCCCATTCATCTTTTTCTGAAAGCCAATCAATATTCGAACAAAGATAACAGGTGCGTTTTTCAATTCGTCCGTGCCCAATTTCAATGCTGTATTTTCCTCGCTGAATATGGTAACACTGACAATAAGCGTCATCACAAGGGTGCTCAAAAAACTCTTTTACATCTCGGTGGATCGATTGCTGATTTCCTTTCAGAGAAATGACATACTCAGCTTTCTTTTCTACTATTTTCTCAACGATTTTTTTCTGACATCCCATCGCGTCTATAGTAACAATCATTCCTTTTAACTCTAATAAATCGAGAAGCTCAGGAATGGCGGTAATTTCATTTGATTTTTCTTCTGTTCTCACCTGCCCGAAGCACACACCCAGAGAATGCGACCTGAGCTGAAACAACATGAGTGGCTTTATGAGCCCTTTTATCTTCGCCTGTTGGTGCATATTCAGAGCGCCGGATGGTTTTTCCGTCAATCGCCACCACTTCATTTTCTGCACTATTCTTGCCGAATGTCTCTCGGGCATATTCTATGAATACTTTTTCAAGCTGTTTTGCATCAATTCTTGCAAGCACTCGCAGAATCGTATCGCTGCTGGGTATGCCATTTTCCAGTTTCAGATATTTTTTAAGCGTTTGCTCGCTTAATGTCGCATAAAACTGTATTTGTTCTATGCTTTTATATCCGCACAATACTCCCACAAACACAATCATCAGTATATCGACGAGATTGTGTTTCTTGCATCTGTCGATTCTTTCGTCTTTAATGTTCTTAAATGATTCTTGCAATGTCATTGTTCCACCCCAAGAACATTTTATCATCTTTTATACCGTGTGAGCTACTATTTTTTTGACATTTTTTATAATGCGGAATCCCTGGTGGGGCGGTTCGGCGGGGGCGCGGATGACACAAAAGTACGCTATAATACGCTTTTTTATATGCACGGATGGACGGGGATAGCCGGTGAGCTTTTTACCGTCGGGGGCGGCTTTATTAAAAACATGCTCGACGCGATGATCGAAAGGGGAGATATTAAGCCGCTGATTGTCGTCGCCGCAACATTTGACAACGGAAATGAGCCGCAGGATTTTGCCCGCAGTGTCGAAGAATTAAGCGTGTTCCATAACAATTTTCGCGATGCGCTGCTGCCTTTTATCGATTCTCACTTTAATACAAATGCATCACGGAATAGCCGGGCATTCAGCGGTTTTTCACTGGGAGCTGTTACTACATGGTACGAATTTTGTTACAATAACGATCTTATCAAGTATTTTCTTCCCTTAAGCGGCGATTGCTGGATTATGGGAACCTACGGCGGGCGCTATCGGCCCAAGGAAACCGCTGACCGGCTTGAACAAATTATCCGGGAAAAAAGATATACCGCTTCGGATTATGAAATCTACGCTGCAGTCGGTACACGCGATCCTATCTGGGATCAGGTAAACAACCAACTGACCGAAATGCTGACCCGCTCCACTTTCAGCGGGGGGAATATACGCTACGCCGTCAAACAAGGAGGACACCATGACTATGATGCAATCGCCGAATACCTGTACAACGCACTGCCGCTGTATTTCGGAAATTAGCTTTTGCAGAACAAATCGGTCATTTAACAGACTGTAACAGTCTCTTTTGCATAGGAGAAAGAATGTGATAAAGTTTAACTGCTTTTTCCTTTTTGCATTTTATGTAATTCGGCGATATAACTCAACCCGAAAATCTCAATCTCGTCTAATACTTTTTGAAATTTAGTTCCCCATTTACTTAAAGAGTATTCAATATGAGGCGGGACTTCGGCAAAGACTTTTCGGTCGATCAGTTTATCTTTTTCAAGCTGACGCAGCTGTCTCGTTAAAACAGTTCGAGTTGTTGCAGGCATTAATCTTTGAAGTTCATTAAACCTTTTTGTGCCCTTACTCAGATGATATAAAATTATAATCGCTCATAAGATTTGAAAAACCGAATTTTTTTGATCTATAATTTCTAATCTTCAATTTTTATAAAATCTTTCCCGTCCCACCGGTAAGATATGCGCTTGATTCTGGGAGCCGATTCCTTGCCGTTTTCCCATCTTATATAAGTATTGATATGTTCTATCCTGTCTCCGTTAAATTCAAATTTTTCGACTGTTTCATGGTGTGTTTCAGACCAACTGTTGGAAAGCGTCGCAAAATATTTTAATGCTCCGTTTGCAAAATAAAAATACCGTGCTTTAGACCAGCCGTCGCCTCCAACGCTTGAATCGCCGAAGCCGCTTATTGCAACAAGAAACGATACATTCGGCACCAAATCTTCGCATTTGACTATCGAATAAGACGTATCTTCCGCAATGGGTTTTTTATAAAATTTTTCTAAATCAATATGCTCAATATGTGATTTTTTTATCAGCACATGATTTTTATTTACATTATAAAAACTTGGATGGACATCGGAAACCGCCCCTCCTTTACGTTCGGTAATGCAAAGACATGCAAAAATCTCATCTTCCCCGTCGTTATCGAGATCCCCTACAGCCTCTTTGCAGGAAATATATCGACCGCAGATATAACCCGTCCCTTGGGCGCAGGAGATTTTGTACCACGGTGCATAATAGCTTTCCTCTAAAAGCCATTCCCAATCTTTACTCCATTTGATAATACGAACCGCATCGCCTGCATTCAGCTGAAACAGTTTTTCGCCGGAAAGGCTCGGCGTCGAGCGGACATTCACTTTGTTATCTATGACATAATGATCCCAGCTATTGGCGTAATCTACGGCGATGTACTTTTGTGCATACAAGCCGAGTGAACTCATAATAAACAGCAAACAACAAATCGGTTTATTCATTTTTATAGTCTCCCAAATATATTCTGCGTTATCCCTTTTTAAGGTCAAGAGAGTATCGGGAATGCGGCAGATACACCTATACTAACAAAAATTTCGTTAAACTGCTATAACGGCAACGGAAATGTCTTCAATGAATTCCGCCATGATGTACGATGACTTGCCTGCGCCGAAGGTGAAAGTGAAAAAAAAGCAATCAATAAGTCCATATCGGCAAGGTATTCACCTTTCTTTTCCTGTTTGCTTTGATATTTTCAAGTACTTCAATGATCACCTGATTAAGTTCAATAACCGGGAATCTGTATATGATTAACCGCGATCATACTTTACTGCTGCCGGTTAATGCAAAAAGCCCTGCATGCCGAAATCCATGAGCGTCGCCGAAATTTCGATTATCCTTTCGAGCGGAATTTTTCGTCCGTCCCGAACCCATTGCCGATACAGATAGAGCAGCGTATTGAAAAAAGCGTGGACGATATTTTCTTCATATTCGTTTTTGCAGGGCAAGACGGAAGATTGTTTGTAGGTTTTTGCCAAAACTCTATTTTGCATGCGTTCGCGAATATAATCGAAGCGGCTGTCACAGGTAACCTTTTTGAAAAACTCGTCCTGCGCTTCCATATATTCGAAAAAGCTTCGCACTAATACAGCCCCGTCGTTTTTATAATCGTAGCCGGCGATAAGAGCGCTGTAGCGGTCGGAATGTTCGGTTTGAATTTCGTGCAGTACATCGTCGGGAGAATCGTAGTGCAGATAAAACATATTGCGGTTTATGCCGGCACGTTCAGCGATCTCTTTTACCGTGATTTTTTCATACGGGAGCTCGCATAGCATATCTTTAAATACCGCGCGAATCGCATCTTTTGTACGTTCGACGCGGCGATCGCTCTTTTGTTCGCTCATGACTCCTCCGAGTTTTTAGGCATTTTTTGCGGATATGCCGCTTATCGAACAGTATACCGGAAAATGCACATCGGAAAAAGTCGTCCGCATGCTATATTTATATTGTAATACGAAAGGCAAAACTTTCTGCAAATATTTTATTCAGGAGGAAATGATGAAAATGAAAACGTTTTTTGCGGCGGCGTTTGCCGCACTTATGGCTGTCGGCGCGGCAAGCGCACAGACAAAATCGAAATCGCTCGTCTTATATTTTTCTCTTGCGGGCGAACAGTACGCGGTCGGGAACATCAAAGAAGGAAATACCGCCATCATCGCGAAGATGATTGCCGAGCAAACGGGTGCGGATATTTTCGAACTTGAAACCGCTGCGGCGTATCCGATTAACGACCATAAAGCCCTGCTTGATACGGCAAAGGCCGAATTGAACCGCAAAGCACGTCCCGCGCTCAAAGCCGACGTACCGAACTTCGACAGTTACGACACTATTTATATCGGTTATCCCATTTGCTGGGGTGATCTTCCGATGTGTATTTATACGTTTATGGAATCCCATCAATGGAACGGTAAAACCGTCATTCCGTTTTGTACCCACGAAGGCAGCTCCCTTGCCGGAACCGAAAGCAGAATCCGTTCTACGTGTAAGGGAGCAACGCTGCTGAAAGGGCTTGCCGTTCGAGGAAGTACAGCGCAAAACAATCGCACCGCCGCAAGAAAATCCGTACAGGATTGGCTTAAACAAATCGGAAAATAATAAGTTTCGGTGAGCTTGTTTTGAATAGCAAACTCGCAGCGTTTTTAGACAATGCCAACTGCATTGTCTAAAATAAGCCTTCTATCAGTAAAGGCAACACAGCAGTTGCTGCAGAGTTTGCTCAAAAAGCAGTCGGCGGCGATTTGTTTGAAATCCGTACCGTAAAAGACTATCCGGTAAACTACAAGCAGTGTACGGATATCGCCGCGGAGGAGGGAAGAACGAATGCCCGCCCCGAACTGCGCGGTACGCTTCCCGATATGAGTGGCTACAATACGATCATTACGAAATATGCAGTTCTGTATAAGGATATACATTTTCAGAAGCGGCATGGATGCCGCTGGTTCCAAGCAGACACGACGTTTTGACGTAAGGCAAAACTCGCAAGGCAAAAATGTACAAGGATGTACATTTTTGACGTTGTGGGATGGGGCGCAGCGAAAGTGATATCAAAAAACTCTGTCCTGCGGCAACGGTAGCACGGGGGCTTGCAATAACCGGTTCTTCCTGCGCATCCTCGGAAGCGACGATAAAAAAATGGCTGAGTGCAAACGGCGTGTAAAATTTGAACGATGAGGAAACGATGAAAGTGAAATCATTTTTTGCGGCGACAACACTTGCCGTTTTCACTGCTGCCGGTACAGTCTGTGCTCAAACATCCGGTACAGTCAATGTGCAAACGGCGGCACTTCAATTTAATTTGGAGCATAGAACGGTAAAGCTTAATTCGGGGTATGAGATGCCGGTACTCGGCATCGGGACATATCGGCTCTCACAGCAGCAGGCGGAAAATTCCGTGTACTGGGCGCTGAAAGCGGGTATGCGGCTGATTGACACGGCGCGAATTTACGGTAGCATTGAAGAGAGGTATAAGAAATGACACAGCAAACGTATGTTACATTGAACAACGATGCGGTAACTCCGCAGTTAGGCGACTACCTCGGTGCGTGGCAAGATATGGAAAAAGCAGTCAAAGACGGATGGGTTCGTTCAATCGGTCTTTCTAACTTTGAAAGCGGCAGATTGGAAGAAGTATTGAATGCTGCAAAAATTGCTCCTGCTGTTCTGCAAGTGGAATGCCATCCCTACTATCAGCAGAATGAACTGAAAAAGCGGATAGCAGCTGCGGGAACAAAGATCGAAAGCTGGTACCCGATAGGGCACGGCGATGCAAGCCTGATAAACGAATCAGTGTTTACCCGCCTTGCGGCAAAGTACGGTAAAACCAATGTGCAGATTATTTTACGCTGGCATATTCAGGAAGGAACGATTGTCTTCCCGCGCAGTACGCAACCGGCTCATATTCGTGAAAACTTTGACATTTTCGATTTTGCATTAACTTCAAGTGAAATGGATGAAATCCGCGCACTCGACAAAGGTAAGCGCTTTTGTACAATGACACTGGAAGAGCAGGAGCGCTCATTAGGTGCATGGCATCCGGCAGATTAAGCGCAAGAGAAATCATACAACGATAAGTATAGTCATGGAGGCGCAGTAAACCGATGAAACAAAGTACGCTCCGAATGATGATAGATAGCGCGATGACGCTTATTTCACTAATGCTGATAGGCGGCAATTACTTTTTTCCGTGGACAGGTGTGCATGAAATTTTAGGCGTTTTGCTGTTTGTGTTCTGGGGAATGCATGTCGCGCTGAACCGGCGCTGGCATGCTTCGCTTTTAAAAGGCTCGTACCGTCCGTTCCGCATTATGCAGACAATCGTAAACTGCGGTATTCTTGTGTGCGCAGCATTTTTGATGATAAGCGGCATTATGCTTTCGCAGCACGTTTTTGCATTTCTGGGTATCAGCTCCGGTGCGAACTTTGCACGGATAGCACACATGCTCGCAAGCCATTGGTATTTTTTATTTATGTCGCTGCATATCGGGTTGCATGCAGGGATGATTTCCCGCCACATTGCGGCAAAGCATCAACGGATTGCAGAAACAAAAATGGGACCGTCTATACAGTCGATACGATTGAAAACGATTATATTGTATACGCTGCTTGCCGGTATTTGCACCTATGGTTTGTATGCATTTATTTCGCGCGGCGTATGGCGTTATCTCGTTTTACAGCAGCAGTTCTTTTTCCTCGATATGGAAAAAGGTTATGTTATATTCTTTACCGATTATAGTGCAATCATCGTCCTGTTTGCAGCTTGCGCACATTACGGTGCAAAATTAATGGGAAGAAAAAATGAATATCCGTGATGTAAAGTATCGGGGTTTGTAGTCAACAGTTACCTGTAGTTTTCGTGATAATGTAGAATGGCTTGCTGATCCCGCTGTTTTATAATATACGTGCAAAGATGAGTAATCTCTAAAAACCGTACCCCCACCAGCTTGTTCTGTAAGGAATGATTATCATATCCGCTAATACGGACTACAGGTCGGTTTCTAGAGATTTCCCTTAGATTTACCTTATGCTTATTTATTCAACAGGCTTCACATTGTTAACATCAAAGAACTGCGGGACGCTGGAAAAAGTGTAGCTTGCAATCTTTGACGAATTATAAACGACCAAATCTTTAGCGTAGGAGATCGGGAAGTCGATTACATTATCATTGGAAATATTCAATGCAGTTGCAATAGCTTCTTGAACGATTTTCGGATCGGCAGATGTTGAAAACATATTTACGGCATTTGCGTAGCGTTGAAAATCTTTAAGCGCCTTTAATGAAACGGCGTGGGGATCGGCGCCGAGAGATTCCTGCAAAAACTTGTGCGGCTCCGTATACGAACCTTCCGTATTCCACGTTGTAATATCATAGTGTCCGGCAACGCCCTCTGTCCACCATGTCATCTGATCCTGACCGATAGTCGCTATATCAATACCGATCTTTGCAAGTTGTGTTTTAATAGCCAGTGCGATATCTTGTGCTAAAGAAATATCCGTCCAATAGGTATACCGTAATGTTAATTTCTTTCCGTTTTTTTCTCGAATACCGGTGCCGGTATTCATTATCCAACCGGCTTCATCCAACAGAGTATTTGCTTTGTCTACATCATAGTTCCATGTATTGTTATAGGAAATATCGGTATAAGGCGCTCCGGGCGCGAACAAGGTAACGGCGGGAGTTTCATGTCCATACGTCAGTCCCGTAGTGATTTCCTTTCTGTTAATCGCAGAGGCGATAGCTTGACGAATTTTAATATCACTTAAAATTGAACCGGAAGCGTTCAGTACCAGATTCCGAGTCAATGTATTACCGGTATTTATCGCGCCTTTAATACCGGTAAGAGAAAGCGCTTGATTATAATCGTCGTAGCTGAGAAGATCAGCGCCATAAATTAAATCGACTTCTCCGGTTTGCAATGCCTGTAACCGTGAAGACGCTTCCGGTATATACTTCACGACAATCTCATCATAATATGGAGCTTTCCCCCAGTAATGTTCATTTCTGATAAATCGGGTGCAATCTCCGGAAATCATTTCCTTATGAATATACGGACCGGTACCTACAACAGCTTTGAATGTTTGAAAATTTCCTGCTTCAAATACATTCGGCGACATCATCGCTGCAACATTTTGAAAACAGAAATCATTGATATAAGAAAAGCACGGTGAAGCGTAATGAACAGCTATCGTGTATTCGTCGATCGCTTCTACGCTTTTAATATTGCATATTCCTTTGATGCCGCTAAAGTTGGGATTGGAATTATCAAATTCGAGAATTGCTTTTACGCTTTTCGCATTAAAAGGCGTTCCGTCGGTAAAAGCAACACCTTTACGAAGTTTGAACGTAAGAACGGTGTTCGTATCATCCCATCCCCATTCTGAGGCTAATCGCGGAATAATCTTTCCGTTCTCATATCCGACTAAGGTTTCATAGACAAAGCCGCAGGCAATGTTGTTTTCCTTGTTCATCGTCAGCGTAGAAAGGTTATCGAGTTCTTTCGCTGTAACGATTGTGAGCACCTTCGGCTCATTTCCCGTTTTTCCGGTATTACTGCCTGATTGTGTGTTTGCAGAATTTTGTCCGCATGACATCATTGCCAAAACCATGCAACAACCAAAAATCGTAATAATAAGGTTTCCGTGCAGTTGTTTCATATTATTATTCCTCCTCGTATGATAATCGGCATCTTCTAAGAACTGAAGGTATAGCTTTTAAAAGATGTCTTAATCTATGAGATAACCTTGCTCGGTAATCCGCCCGTCTCGCATAATGACTACTCTATTTGCAATACGCATGGCATCCTGTTTGCTATGGGTAATAAAAATGCAAGAACTGCCGGATAGCTTTACAAAGTTCTCTACCAAAGTTAGTACGGCATCTGCCGAAATAGCATCAAGCCCGCTCGTTACCTCATCCATAATTAAATAATCAGGTTCTACGGCAATTGCTCGAAGCAAGGAAAGCCGCCGTTGCTCCCCGCTTGAAAGCTGCCGGACAGGGATTTCTAAAAGTCGATAATCCATGTGAACGTCATCCATTAACTGTAAAATATGTTTTTTTCGATCTGCCTTTTTCCGGTCGGTAAGATTTACTAATGCTTCTTCAACATTTGCATAAGCTGTTCTTGCCGGATTTAAGGTTCCGGAAGAATCCTGAAAAACTGCTTGTATCATTTTGCGGCGCTGTCTCCAAGTTTTATAATTCCAACTTGTTATATCTTCTCCGTTTATAAAAATAGCGCCTGATGTCGGTTTTTCAATTCCGATAAGAAGCCGTGCAAGCGTACTCTTTCCTGAACCGCTTTCTCCTTGAATTGCAAGGTTTTCGCCTTTTCTAAGATGAAGATTGATATCCGAAAGCGCAAAGAAATCTCCTAATTGTTTGTTATGATATATTTGATTTACATTCCGAATTACAATTTCTCCCATTTCCATTCCCCTCGGGTTTCTATCCGGCTTACTATGGAAAACCGTTTCATCCACTCTGTTTTTGGATGAGCTAAAAGCCTATCCATCGTTCCGGTTTCAATTATTTTTCCCGCTCCTAATACATACACATTGCGACACACTAGGGTAAGCGCTTTAATATCATGCGATACAAACAAAATTCCTTTGTCCTTCATTTGTTCTTGTATAATAGAAAGCAGCAAATCTCTGTTTTCTTCATCCAATGCTGCTGTCGGCTCATCCGCTAAAATATAATCCGGCGCCATTGCGAGCAGCATTGCTGCTGAGACTCTTTGCAGCATTCCACCCGATAATTCAAAAGGATAGGCTTGCAATACTCGATCAGTATCTTTGAGATTTACCGCAATCAAATATTTTTTTGCCAAAGCCTTTGCGTCATCTCTATTAAGATGTAAACGATTGATAAATGTTTCTTCCATCTGATATCCGATCTTCAAGCGGCTATCGAATGCCGTCATAGGATTTTGAGGGATAAATCCCAGCCGCTTACCGCACAGCTCACGATGCGCTTTACGAGAAAGAATCGATACATCTACATCATCCAGCAAAATCGTTCCGGCACTAATACTGCAATTTGTATGAAGCATTCCCAAAATACTCCTCAGCAAAGTTGTTTTCCCGGCGCCGCTCTGACCGGTAAGACCGATGATTTGACCTGCCGGAATTTCCATCGAAATATCTTTTAAGAGACAACGACCTGATTTTTCTTTTACCTCCAGTCGTTCAATTTTCAACATCACGATGCATCCTTTGTTGTTAGGCTTCTTCCTTAAAATGCAACAGTTGAAGAAACATCAGTTTCTGAAGAATGTTGCATTAGTGCGCGAAAAGCGCACACGTTAATAAACGATGTTTGCCGAACGGCAAACTCGCAGTGTTTTTCAGCCGCGACATTTTAGCGGCTGAAAATAAACCTTCCGATGACATTAAAGCAGAGGGTCGATATGATAACTGCTCCTATCGGGTACAAAACCATGAACGGATGAAGAATTAACGCGCCTCTTGCATCTAAAATCATACGTCCCCAATCCACAACATTATCGCCAAGTCCTAATCCGATAAAAGAAAATCCCGTAATTGCTAAAATCATATCCGCACAGGAAAGGCATAAGAAGCGAATCATTTCGGCGATCAGATTGGGAAAAATATGAATCAGCATAATTCTTGTCTTTGAAGCACCGGATGCTATTGCACACATAATGTATGCTTTTCCTATTTCCATATCAGTGCGGGTACGTACCAGTTTTATATACCGCAAAATATAGGATATCGTTAGAGCAATAAGTGTTGTTTTTGCTCCGCTCCCCCAAGCGCCGACGAACACAATTAAATATGCAATAGGCGGAATTGCAGTAACGGCATTAATGAAGCCGTCTATAAGCGCATTTTCTTTAATGACACCTCTGCTTGTAACCATTCCTATGGCGGTTCCAAGCAGAAAAACGATTAACGAGCCGCCTAATACAAGGCTTAATGTTGTCCATCCTCCATAGAGCAGCCGTGAAAAAATACAACGGCCTAATGAATCCGTACCGAACGGATATACCCTGCTTGGAGAAGCAAATCTATTGAGCAAATGTGCTTCCATCGGATTATTGGGTGCACATAAAAATCCTAAAAAGAAAAATATGACAATCAATAGAGGAATAAAAAACATACTTTTTTGAGCGAAATGCCGTGCGTTCATTTTAGTACATTACCGCCTTTTTAGACCCGATTGTCCATTGCGCAAAATCGGCTACGATATTACAAAGCGCTATTGCTAATGCTAAGAAAAAAACTTCGGCGTGAATCATAGGCGTGTCATGATCAAGTACATGATTTACTATCAGATACCCGAATCCCGGAATTGAGAAAATGGATTCAATAATAGTTGCATTTGCAAGCGCTAATCCGATACTTTGCAAAAAATTAGGAATTAAACCGATTACCGCTCTCGGCAAAAAGTGAAAAAATAAAAGACGTATTTCAGAAAGTCCGCGGCATCGGGCATAAAACGCATAATCTTCAGCGCTTTCGTTGTTCAAAGCGTCCATCAAAAGCGGCGTATAAAATGAAGCGCCGAATATTCCAATACAGAACGCCGGAGAAATATAACTTATCAGCGTTATATTTCCTGCCACGGAAATCAAGGATTTTTGAACGGCAAAATAATCCAAATAAACAGTCGCTACATAAAAAGAAGGAATAGAAACGCCTAAAATACAGAACAGCCTTACCATTTTTTTTGCCGCTTTATGCGGACATAAAAACGCGGCGCAACTAAGTCCGATGATAAAAATAATTTGAAAAAAAGAAGCGAGGAGAACAATGGACAATGTTTTAGGAAAAGCTGTTGCAATATCAGCCCATACGTCGTGTCCGTTTGCAAGAGAAGCGCCTAAGTTAAAATGAAGTAAATTCCATACCCAATAAAGATATTGAATTATCAGCGGTTTATCGAACCCCAATCGAACACGTATTCTCTCTATCTGCTCCATCGTCGGATTTCCAACCATCCGTTTTGCATAAGCAGTTGCAGGGTCAACAGATGATAAACGCATCAGCAAAAAAGACAGCAAGGTTACAAACAGCAAGGTGAAGAGTAATTCAATTAATTTCTGCAGAATATATTTTCTTACATCCCGATTCATGAACCTTCCTTAAAATGTTAGCTATTGTTAATAAAGCCTCAAAAAAAATACCATATATTATGCGGCTTTTTTTAAGACTTGAGCTATAGGAACAGATTGTATTGGAATTAATGAACTCTCGCTACTCTAAAAAGACAAACTACCCTCTATTTGGACAATGACTTTCTAAATTCCGACGGTAATTTTCCGAACTCTTTTTTAAAAACTTCGGAAAATTTACTTGGATTATCATATCCTATTTTTGCAGCAATTTCTGTTATACTGTCTGATGAATCTTTAAGCAACACCGTTGCTGCTTGCATACGGTATGATTTCATATAGGAGTATATAGGTGAGCCGTATACGCCCTTAAAGCAAACTTTCATTGATGTAAGAGGAATATTGAATGTATCTGAAAGTTCCTGCAACGTATAATGGCAACAAAGATTTGCTGTCATATAGGCGTGAATTTCTTTTATTGTGCGTACTTGATGACCTGCAAAATATCTTCGTTCTTTTTTATAATCCTCAAGAGAAACCTGATTTAAAAACATAAGCAATTCTAAAATTTTAATCTTTAGATAATAGGCAATCATTCGAGGTTTAACTTGATACAGTTCGGAAAAAATATGTTCAATTTCGGTATGGCATCTTAAAACGACACAAGCATTATCTTTACAAAATTTGTCTGCAATCTGATATACATCTATGTTTAAGCCGCCTATGACATTTTCAATTCTTTTCATCGTTTGATTGGTTCTCTGCAAATCTATCGTTATGGAAATTCCGTGATAATGAGAGAGCGGAAAATACGTTGCAGTAGTTTTGTTCGTTAACCTGTTGATTGCAATATCACCTGCTCCGATATATTGATAATCCTTATTGGTAAACTCACATTCAAATCGGCCTTCGCGGCAATGATTGATTTCTAACACATCAGGATGGGGTAATTTATTCTGATTTTGTCCATCGCTCATGTGAAAATCATTATAGAATAATTCAATACCGGGAAGAATTTCGTACTGTGTAATGACACCCTCGCCGGTGCTGTTTTTCATTTTGTAGATGCAGCAGCCGTCTTCTCCGGCAATTTTTTGAACCTCCGGATCAAAAAAGTCCGTATATTGTTTTTCGTCCATCTTCATACTACTTCAAAGCGGAAACTCTTTTATTCGTGCGGAGACCTCCGCACGAATAAAGTTTCTGCTCTGCGCATCGACGGCAACGGTCGGTTCGTCCAAAAAAATGAGTTCCGGCTTATGCGCAATGCCGCAGGCAATATTGAGCCTCCGTAATAATCCGCCGGATAGTTTTTACTGACAATACCGGTGCGCTAACATATCCTAAATGTGCAGTTTCAAAACAACAGGAAAGAGTGTTGTTAAAAGTGTAGAAAAATCTAACGGGATATTTAACTCATATAAGATATTCAGAAATTGTGATAAAATCAACATATTCTCGATGCAGAGCATTCATCAAAACTGTACATGGATGTACACTTTTGATGATGCGGCAATGCAGATGCGTCGTATATTTTCAAAAGACAATATCCCTGTTATACTATAGGTATGAGCTTCCCGCGAAAATTGCCGATCGGCGTACAAAGTTTTAAGGTATTACGGAATGACCGTTATCTCTACGTAGACAAAACAGCGTATATTGCTCAATTAATAACGGGCAGCCGCAGCTCAAATATATGAGTAAGTAGGAGACTACCGAAGTTATACCTTCATTTTAGTTGCGGTAATCTTCATACGCCCTCATATCATGCAAGTGAGTGCTGGTATAAGATGTGCGGACGGTTGTGTTTGTCTTTGATGATTTCAGCTTGAATACGGAAAACGTCGGCGAGCAAGGATTCGGTACATATTTCGTATGGAGTGCCGCATGCGGCGATTTTCCCTTGATGCATAACAAAAAGATAATCACAAAAAGCGCAGGCAAGGTTTAATTCATGAAAAACAGCGAGTACTGTTTTGTTCAGACCCTTGATTGTTTCCATGAGCAGCCATTGATAGTGTACATCGAGGTGGTTTGTCGGCTCATCAAGCACAAAAATGTCAGCTTGCTGCGCTATGGAGCGGGCAATGAGGACACGCTGTTTTTCTCCGCCTGAAAGGGTGGAAAAACTGCGTTCGGCGCAATCTGCCATACCGGTATATTCCAATGCCTGTATTGCAATTGTTCTGTCCGTTTCGGTTTCGGGATCAAAAATACGTTTATGCGGGGTGCGTCCCATCAGCACCATTTCCAGCACGGAATAATCAAAATCGGTTGTGTTTTCCTGCCGCATAACGGTGAGCACTTGCGCCGCTTCACGGCATGAATACTCTTCTACCGCCGCTCCATTGATAAACACTGTTTTCTTATCGGCAGGCAGGGCTCGGTACAGGTGCTTTAAAAGCGTTGTTTTGCCGCTGCCGTTCGGCCCGATAATTCCTGCAATACATTTATGCTGCACGGCAAGAGAAACCGTGTCGATAATCTTTCTTGTCTGCACCGAAAAACTTAAATTTCGTATTGCAATCACCTCATCGTCCGTTTTCATACCGTATACGCTCCTTTAAGCATGGTGTCGTTTACTTTAAATTTTTATTTTGGCGGGACAAAAGCCAAATAAAGAAAGGACTGCCGCAGAGGGCGGTAAAAACACCGATGGGAACTTCCTGCGGAGCAAAGGCTGTGCGTGCTAAAATGTCCATCCAAATTAAAAACAAACCGCCGCACAAAAACGAAAGCGGAAAAAGCCGCCGGTGATCGGATCCTGCAATAAGCCTTATAATATGCGGAATAATAAAACCGACAAAGCCGATAATCCCTGAGGCGGCAACAATCAAGCCGGTTGTAAAGGCTACGCAAATAGCCGTCATCCGTTTAATACGTTTAACATTGATCCCTAAACTTAAGGCTGTTTCATCCCCAAGTGAAATAAGGTTAAAAGCCCGTGCAGTAATAAAGAAAAAACATACGCCGAGGAGAGAACCGATACAGGGCACGGCAATATTGTTCCAGCGAGCTCCGGCAAGCGAGCCCATCATCCACGATACAAGAAGGGCTAAATTGGCATTTTCAGGCATAATGGTAATGAAAAACTGCGTTAATGCATGGAAAGCCATCGAAACGGCAATACCGGCTAATACGAGGCGGGTGCTCGACGAAGAGCCGACCTTCCCAATCTTATACACAAGCATGAGTGAGAATATCGCCCCGCAAAAAGCAAATAGCGGAATACTATATGAAGAAAAATAGAGCGCTCCTCCCATAAAAAATACAAAGCCAACCGCTGCAGAAGCTCCGCTTGAAATGCCGAGTATGTAGGGATCCGCAAGTACATTTTGCGTAATAGCTTGCATCGCGACACCTGCAACGGCAAGCGTACCGCCTGCAGCAAGGGCAAGAATAGAGCGCGGTATGCGTAAGTCCCATACAATAAAAAAGTGCGGGAGATAAAAATCAGCTGTTTTTACACCGGTACATTTAAATTGCAGCACCGTCATTACTTGTTTTATTGTTAAGGGCGCTGAACCGAAGATAGCGCCTGCCGTCATGCTTAAAGTAAGCAGCAGTACAATTATGGCAATTAAGCTGTAAAACCGAAATGTTCCGCCTCTTTTCTGCGGAATCTTTGCATAGCTCGTACATTGCATATTAGGCTTGCTCCTCTTTGCCTGTTTGTAGGGTATACCAGGCTGCATAGCTTTTACCAAGCGCTAAAAGTTGTTCATGCGAGCCTTGTTCCGTAATAATTCCGTCTTCAATAACATTGATAACATCAGCGTGCTGTACCGTTGAAAGCCGGTGAGCAATCATCAGCGTGGTGCGCCCTTGCTTCAATACTGCAATACCGCGGTTAATCAGCTGTTCCGTTTCGGTGTCGATATGCGCTGTTGCTTCATCTAAAATAAGAATGACAGGATCGCGCACCATTGCACGGGCAAAACAGATAATCTGCCGCTCGCCGTGCGAAAAATTCTTTCCGTTTTCACGTACTTCCGCATGAATTCCTTCAGTGTTCTTTTCAAGCAAGGCAGCCCCGCCGACCGCCCGCAAGGCCTCTGTACACGCTGCTTCGGAAAAAGCCGAATCGCCTAAACCGATGTTATCAAAAAGCGTTCCGGTAAAAAGATACGGTTCCTGTAATACCACTGCAATTTTTGATCGAAGCGCAGCGCTATCAAGCGATTCAACGGCACGGCCGTCAAAAAGGATGCTGCCTTCCTGATGCGGGTAAAACCGCAAAAGAACATTCATAATAGTTGACTTTCCGCAGCCGGTTTTTCCGACAAAAGCATGTGTTTCTCCTTTCCGTGCGGTAAAACTTACCCCCTTTAATACCGGAGTATCGGCTTTGTAGCTGAACCGTACATTTTGAAAGGTAATAGTCCCCTGCGGCACGTGCCGCTCGCCGCCGTTTGGTTCATGCTCGAAGGCAATGACTTCCGATACTCTCCCTGCTGCGACAAAGGCGCTTTTAAAATTGTTGATTTGCAAAAAGAACATAAGGAAAATATCAATAATTTTTCCATTATAGCTGATAATGATAAAGAGCGTACCAACGGGAATCGCTAGTCCCTTAAAATACAAAAGACCGAATACACCGATAGCAAGCGCATACACCACAGAACGCATTCTTTCGATAATATTCCACGAAAAAAGGCCGTACAATACGAGAGACTTCCGTTTTTCACTATACGCAGTGTTATTGATAGCTTCAAATTGCTGCTCAATTACCGTTTCACGGCAAAACGTTTGAATGCTTTCAACTGCTGCTACCGACTCTCGTAAAAAACCGCTTAATTCACCGAGTGCTTGCCGGTTCTGCTGAATAGGTTTTTGACTTTTGTGCAGATAATACCGTGCAAAAAGGTACATCACCGGTAAATAGCCGATACTCAAAAAGAACACTGAAATGTCTATCGTAAACAAAGTGATGTACAATACCACCATGAGAATACCGGTGCTGAAAATTTCTGCGAGCACAGTCGCATACAAATTGCGTACAGTATCGACATCCGAAGAAAATCGGGAGACGATATTCCCTGAGGTCATAGAATCAAAGCGTTCCATTCGTAACTGCAAGAGGCGCCGTGCCGTATCCATTTGAATGTACTCAGCCGCCTTATTTGCCGTTTTCGTAAAAAATACTACCTTTGCATACATACCGGCTGCATACACAAAGGCAGTTAAAAGGAAAAGCACGCCTTTTTCAATTAAGAACGCCTTTAGATTATCCGCCGTCATACCTGCAAAATCGGCGTTGATAACCGACGCAGAGATAATCGGTAAAGCGGCTGCAGCTGCGGTAGCAATGCCGACAGCGGCAAGGGCGGCGGCAAAGGGCAGCTTTGCATACCGAAGATACGAAAGAAAAAAACGGTAGTTTATGCGGCCGCTGTTTTTATGCTGTTCCATTATGCCTCCTCCATAGTATGCGCTGCAGCGCTGCTTTGCTGGAGCCGGTACTGTTCGGCATACCAACCGCCCGCTTCCATCAATTCACTATGAGTCCCTTGTTCGGCAATACAGCCGCCGTCCAGTACTAAAATGCTGTCCGCATGGCTGAGTGCGGACAGCCGATGGGCGCTTATGACGGTGGTTTTACCGGCGCGCTCTTTTTTTATGGTGGTGATAATCCGCTGTTCAGTGTCGGCATCAACAGCAGAGACGGCATCGTCTAAAATCAATAATTCAGGATCGGCAAGTAATGCACGTGCAAGCGCAATGCGCTGCCGCTGCCCGCCTGAAAGAGTGAGGCCTTTCTCTCCGATTTCAGTGTAGATTCCCTTTTGGAATGCGCTTACCTCATCGTATATTTCCGCCTTTTGCAAGGCCGTATTGACGGCTTCTTCCGATATATTTTTTGCAAAAAAACATACATTGTCGGCTATAGTGCCGGAAAAAAGCTCGGGGCTTTGCGCCGCATAGCCTGTTTCGGCAAGAAAGGCGGCTCGGTCTATGTGCGCTGCCGGTATGCCGTTACAGTACATTCCTTCGCAGTTCGGATACAGACAGAGCAGCTGTTTAATGAGGCTTGTTTTACCCGATCCGGTTTTCCCTGCAATGCCGAGTGTTTTACCCCGTGTAAGCGCAAGAGAAATATGCTTGAGAACCGGTGTTTCCGTATCGTCATAGTTGAAAGAAAAATCCTTAAGTTCAATTGTTTGAATAGGGCTAACCAACGCGGACGCCGCTGATGCAGCCGGAGCAGCCTTATCGTGTATATCAAAAGCAGAAGCAGGGAACTCATCTTGCGGCGAAAGAAATTCGTTAATGCGCTGTATGGCTGCTGCGGCATCCCGATACAGCTGGATATAGAAGCTGCTTGCCATCCAGCTCCACGTAAATATACCGGCAAACATAAAAAAGCTGAAAAGATTTCCTGCCGTAATTTCCCCGATATGTACAAGGTATCCGCCATAGCAAAAAGCGATAATAGTAGAAAGGTTCGCAATAAAAGTCGTGAACGGCTGTAATAGAGACGCAAACACCGCCTTTGCATACAGCGCTGAAAAATAATACTTGACAACGCCGGATAATTTTTGCAAGCGGACTTGCTCATTGACAAAGCAGCGGATGAGTTTTATGCCTTCAACGAGCTCTAAAATTTCTTGATTTACATTGCCGAAAGCTTCAAATGTTTTTGTGGAAAGCCGCTGCATTTTTTTCCCGGTACACGCATAGAGAATCGTAATAAGCGGAAATGGAAGAATAACCGCAAAGGTAAGTTTCCACGAAATAAGAACAGACATTCCTGCAATACAAATAATCGGATAGACAAAAGAATCCACGAGCAATATAAAACCGTACCCGAAGTAACTTTCCATTACCGTAATATCGTTTGAAGCGCGGGCAAGAATATCTCCCGATGAAAACCGGCTGAAAAAAAACGGTGTTTTTTTTAATAAGCTGCACATCATATTCCGGCGGAATAGATACCCTGCCCGATTGCCTGAATTATGAATGAATACCATAAACAGCGAGGCAAAAATATAGCAAAGTAATGCAATACCAATGATAATGAGTACAAAGCGGGCTAAACTGCCGGAAGTCATCGTACCGTTTTTAAATTCATCCACAGCCTTTCCGGTAAAATATACAGGAAATACAGCTAAAGATTCTTCTCCAAGTAAGAACAATCCTCCGCACAATTGCCGCGGAAAAATAGCCTTGTACACAGAACCGGCTTCTTTATGTATTTTAAACACACTATACCTCAAAAATGTAAGTTAGAATTGATTTTTTACTATAGGTGAAGGAAGAAAAAACTGTCAAGCAAAGGCTGCTGTTTTTCAGCCTTTCTTCAAAAACTTTTTTGCAAATCGGAGCAATTCGGATATTTTGGAGCAGTGTATAAAGCGTTTTTTAAAAGCTCAAGGAGCAGTCAGGCAAAAGGAAATATAAAAAGTTTCATCATTCTACCGCCACGAAGGACGGCGCGGGATTTATATCAAAACTAAAGCTGTTCGGTCTTCCAGTCTTTTATCGTGCGTTTTACTTCAT
>ERZ772960.716-NODE-716-length-28158-cov-4.556168_pt1 | contig 28158 bp, 27 predicted proteins | sample MGYA00580678_ERZ772960 | MGnify/ENA primary metagenome ERZ772960 (study PRJEB29015, sample SAMEA2737930) | human oral metagenome | biome: human oral; feature: human-associated habitat; material: dental | place: China | collected 2059 ... | reverse complement strand
TAGAACATTGCCTAAAGGGTGGGGATTATATCTTTTTAGAATATACAACACAAAATCGGAAATAGCGTCTAAAATTTCAAAAGATTTGAAAAAATGATTTAACAAAGAAAAAACTGGTTCTACTTTAAATGCCTATGCAAATGCTGCTGGATATAGGCTTGATGTAAATTTTGTGCAATAGCCTTGGAGTGATTTGCATTTATATAAATCTACTATGTTGATCTTCTATTATCCTTTGGGTGCTTTTGCTTTCTTGTGTAGGTCTTTTTAGATCTCACGACTCTTACATGCAGGCTGATGCTTCCTTTGATAGACACTACTATAGCCGCGTCTCTTGCTTTTGTTTTCATTTTTATCCTTATTTTATAGAAGTACAGAAATTATAAAGCCCAAAAACGACAGCATGTGTCATAAAAATTAAAAACTAAGCAATTTTTCTATTTTGCTCTTTTTTGCCACAATGTGTCCAAGTTGCTAGATACTATCTCATCTTGTTTATTTAAAAAGGAATAATAATGAAAAAAATGTTTGTTCTAATAAACCATAATTTAACACAAGAGCAAAAAGATCAAGCTATAAAATCATTTGATATCGACTCTATAATAAACATTACCGACGATACGTGGTCAAACATCAACCCAGCAGATGAAAATATATTATATGCTTTAAACACATATAAAAAGGAGTTGATACTTGAAGCTGAAGCTGGTGATATTTTGTTGGTTCAAGGTGACTTTGGTGCTACTTACAACATGATAAATTTCGCTAAAAATATCGGGATAAAAACTATCTACGCTACCACTAAACGCATCGCTCAGGAGCTTACTATAGATGGTAAATCGGTAACTAGGCGTGAATTTAAGCATGAAAAATTTAGGGAGTATTTATAAAACCTACCTTTTTTATTAAGTAAAACACAAGTTGCAAAACGAGATAATCTCCTACACTTCAAAAATGTAAGCTGTTAAATTTAAAGGGAGCAAAATGCCACTAACTATAGTCAAAAAAGCAAATCCGTCCCAGAGTGAAGAGATTAACAACAAAACAGCCGTTATCACCATCCTTGGCATACAAGGACAAAAAGACAACATCAAAACCAAAGGCTGTGCTAAGTATTATTTTGCTGGTGAGAGCCCTGATAACTCGCAAGAATTTTTTAACACCTTACCTCTTCTAGCAGGTAAATTTGGTGCTGAAAATATAGTGCCTATATATACTGCCAATGCTAGAGAGTTTAACGAAGAGGTAATGGCACACTATGTAAATTTTAGGATAAATTTTAACGATAGCTACAAGATCACAGATGAGAAAAATTTTGAAGCTATATTTGAGATATTTGAAAGAGCTGTAGATGACCTAGTTAAAGGTGGTGTTGGCAAGATTGTCTTTGACGTGACGCATGGTTTTAGGCATCTGCCTTTGTTAGCGCTAGTTGATCTACTCATACAAAATTTCTCAAATGTCTCTCAAATAGATCAAATCCTATTTGCAAAAGAGATAGAAAAATCCAAGCTATACGAGATAATAGATCTAAGACAATACCTAGATATCGCCAACATTGCTTTTGTGATCACAGCTTTTTCTCAAAACTATACTTTGGCTCAACACATAAGAGCAAAGAAATTTGAGTCGCTAGTAAATGCTTTAAACGATTTTTCAAATAATATACTAAGCCTAAATATTGCAAAGTTAAAAAGCTCGCATAACGAGTTGATCAAAGAACTTGACAAGATAGATGATATCGCACTGATATCAAGAGCCAAGGATCTAAGAGATAGGCTAAATAAAATATGTGACTGGAGCGATAGCGCATATATTTTTAGGTATAAATTAGCCAAAGATATGTTTAAAAAGGGTTATTTGCTGCAGTCGTTGGTGCTGCTGTTTGAAAGTGTGAATAGTTACATAGTTGGAGTTTTTGAAAGAAATATCCCTATCGTGTATAAGAAAATTTTAGATGAATGCTCTACTATGGGCGTTAGAAAAAATTATCTGATAAGCAATTTCTTTATTCAGTCGTTAAAAACTAGAGCTTATGAAACTGATGATGACTTTGTTGGCAGGACTATGAAAAATTTAAAGTATCTTGAACTTTCAAAAGAAGATATAAAAGAGATTAGACGGATTATAAATACAAAATTTGGCTCTAGCAATGAACTGGCAAAATATCACAAGCAGTTAGATGACCTACGCAACGACTTCGCACACGGCAATATCAGCGAAGAAGAATTTAGCCATATCAAACAAGAGATAAAAAAGCTATTTGACAAATATCAAGACTTTATAAAAATACAAGATAGTTAGCTGTTTAATTTTTTACAGACACTATATGTCTATAATGCCTCTTATAATCTCCGAAAAAATAACGGAGGTTATAATGGGCAACCAAACTTTCTTAGACGACATGAGCGAAATTTTTCATATGACAGACTCTAATAACTTGAAAAATATCTTACTACATGGCTTGCAAAATCACTACAACACCTACAGGCAAGTAGATATTAGCAACCAAGAGGTTAATGCAAGACGCGAAAAGGTTGAGCACATATATGGACATAAAATTCACGACTATGTCCCATTTTATTTTAATCCTCGCAATGCCATGCTTTATAAAAATAGAAACAATGCCTGTGTTATCATTTTAGGATTTGATGTTAGGGTTATTAAAGATCACCAAGATGATTTTTTGATATCAAATCGCAATGCGTCTGCAGATGATGCCAAATTTAGTAAATACTTGCCAGACTTGCAAAATACAAATTTCATAAATTTCAATGAAGTTTTTTCTCAAAGATGGTGCAATAATGGCATTAGATATGATGATATCAAGCAAAAAATGATGGCAGAAATTTTGATCAATGATGTAGTTTATAGTCGCTACATGCGCTCTATATATGTTAAAGATCAAGTTAGCAAAAAAGCTATCGAAGAGCAACTAGCTGGCGATCTTAAAATGTATAATATCAACGTCATAGTTGATCCAGCTAAATTTTTCTAAGGATAAAAAATGGTAACTCTAAAAAATGGAAACATATTTAACACTAAGGCAGGCACTATCGTAAATACCGTTAATTGTGTAGGCGTTATGGGTGCTGGTATAGCCTATGAGTTTAGACTGCGCTATCCTGAGATGTTTTCGCGATATGTCGAGCTTTGTAGTGAGGATAACCCAAATAAAATAGATATAGGCAAGCTATGGCTATATAAAGCAAGCGATGGACGACAAGTGTTAAATTTCCCTACCAAAAAGCACTGGAGAGATCCATCAAAAATGAGCTACATCAAAGCTGGTCTTGAAAAATTTATAAATACCTATGCTAGCAAAAAGATCAACCATATCGCATTTCCACTTCTTGGTGCCGCAAATGGCGGACTTGATAAAGATGAAGTTATAAATTTGATGATGGAATTTCTCGAGCCTTTAAATATAGAGTGCGAAATTTGGGAATTTGACGAGAAAGCAAGCGATGATTTATACGATGACTTTGCGCTAAATTTTGATATCAACGAGCTAAAAAGGCAAACCAAAGCCTTAGGCGTAAAAAATATAAGATTTCAAGCCATCAAAGATGCCATAGATAGTGGGCTATATCACTCGCTAAGCTCTTTGCTAAGGGCTCCTGGCATAGGCGACAAGTCGCTTGAGGCATGTTTTAAGATAGTTAAAAGCATGCCAAAAAGACTATTTTAGTTAGAGTAAATTTTTACCTTCTTCTATCTTTTTTATGATCTTTTGTTTTAGCTCCACTGGGGCTAAAATTTTGACGTATCCCAAAAACTCCATGATAAAAAACTCTATCTCCTTAAGATCGCTAAAATGATAACTGACCACTATCGCCCCGTCTGGCTTTCGCTCTATTATCTTTTGTGAGCTAAAAAAGTTCTTTCTCTCAAACAAAAAGGCTTTTTTGGGGCTGATCTCAAGCCGCACTTCTATGAGCGAGCTTCTCCACTCATGAGAAAAAACCGCAAACGGCGTCTGGATGTTTTTTATAAAATCATCTATGTTATAGTCGTGATTAAACGTTTCACCTTTGATAACCTCTAAATTTACTATCCCAGCTATCCTAAAAAGTGAAAAATCATACTCGTTGTTGCTATTTGCTAGATATAAATTTTCGTTGATTAGCAAAATTTTATATGGTTTCACTTCTTTAAATTTTTTGCTATCAGGCCTATTTGTCGGGGTGTACTCGATCGTGAGTTTTTTACGGTAGCGTATCGCGTCTTCAAGGGTTTTGATGATGGATTTATCTAGCTCTGTCTCGATCGGACTTGTGATAAAGTCATAAACGCCCAATGATTCATTTATAGTTTGAGATACAGCCGTTTTTTTGCTGTTTTCATGAAATTTTTGCGAGTTTTTGGCAAGCATTGTGTAGATTATCTTTAAGACATTTCTCTTTCTCTCATCAAGTAGATCATCAAGTAAATTTGTATTGATCGCTTGGTAGCAGCCAGACTCTGTGCGCTTTATCTCTATCTCGCTAAAAACACTTTTTATAGCGTCAAAGTCTCGTCTTATGGTTTTGTAGTTTAGTCTTGGAGTTTCATCTTTTTCATTTATCCATAGCTCGTCTTGTGCAGTGTCGATTATCTCGCCGCGGTTTAGCTTTTTAAGTAGCCACAGTATCCTAGTTTGAGCGTCCATTGCTTTATCCTTTATATTGTAAAGTTTTTTAAGAATTATACACAATATGTCCATACGTCACTTTATAATTCTCTCAACAAAACAAAATAATTCAACACAAAGGGGTTAAAATGGCAAAATGCTATTCACGTTCTTATTCAAAGTCTTCTTCATCATCAAGCAGATCTTACTCATCTGCTCGTGCTCACCAAAAAGTGGGTCAAAGCTTTGGTGGCTATACCAAAGTCCAAACCACTAAGGGCACATTTCGCATGAAGCCAACTTCCAAATAGTTGGCCCATGCAGCCATGAAATAAAATTCATGGCTTATTCGAAGTAACTTTTACTTATCTACACAAATCACAAAAACCTATCATCTCATATCTTCTTATCTAAATTTATTCAACAAGCATATAAGCACTACACGTTTTTTTACAACATAAAGCGCCTACGCTTTACCATTTTCATTAGTCCCCTTGATCGGGTCAAATTTGTTTAAATAGCAATTGAGGTTGCTGAGCTGTTTGAGGTCGAAGTGTTTCAATCCCCTTGATCGGGTCAAAATTGTTTAAATTGTAGTAAAGACTTTTTCGCCTATGCAGCGCTTGTCTATGTGTTTCAATCCCCTTGATCGGGTCAAATTTGTTTAAATTCGCAAACAATGAAATCTACGCTTACGAGGATGAGTTTCAATCCCCTTGATCGGGTCAAATTTGTTTAAATTAAATAATATAGTTGATAATGCAAAATTATCTAAAAGTGCGTTTCAATCCCCTTGATCGGGTCAAATTTGTTTAAATTCGTGAATACGTATGGTGAATATATCATTGCTATGAAAAGGTTTCAATCCCCTTGATCGGGTCAAATTTGTTTAAATCTAAACAATTAAATTACCTACCACAAGGTAGGAATTACTGTTTCAATCCCCTTGATCGGGTCAAATTTGTTTAAATAAAAGTATAGACATTAAGGATGCTGCAGCTAATGTGTTTCAATCCCCTTGATCGGGTCAAATTTGTTTAAATAGTGGCGTAGAACACATCTACGTCAAGATCCCTAGTGTTTCAATCCCCTTGATCGGGTCAAATTTGTTTAAATATTCATGCCTACATAAAAGTTCCTCAGCCTTTCACGTCGTTTCAATCCCCTTGATCGGGTCAAATTTGTTTAAATCTATTGCTGCCAACACAGTACTAGAGGTCTGCGACTTGTTTCAATCCCCTTGATCGGGTCAAATTTGTTTAAATACGTAAAGATCCCAAGCAAGATGAAGTCAGTAGCTGTTTCAATCCCCTTGATCGGGTCAAATTTGTTTAAATTGAGACAATCTACGTCAAAATCCCTGCTGGGATACATGTTTCAATCCCCTTGATCGGGTCAAATTTGTTTAAATAGAAGTTAAAGATACTTCTGCTTCAGCAAAAGGTAAGTTTCAATCCCCTTGATCGGGTCAAATTTGTTTAAATAGAGCTAATAGCTAGCAACCATAGTAGATATATAGCTAGAGTTTCAATCCCCTTGATCGGGTCAAATTTGTTTAAATTATGTTAGAGCTTTGTGATGTACTTGAGATTGAAGGTTTCAATCCCCTTGATCGGGTCAAATTTGTTTAAATATAAAGTGTTTTATGTGAAAGTCCCTTCTAGCTGTTTCAATCCCCTTGATCGGGTCAAATTTGTTTAAATTTAGCTTGGCTAAAAGAGCACGAAACAGAGGACAAGGTTTCAATCCTCTTGATCGGGTCAAATTTGTTTAAATATGAATGGTGAGAAAATCGCCAAACAACTCAGTTATGTTTCAATCCCCTTGATCGGGTCAAATTTGTTTAAATAGAAAATAAGCCGTTCACTAAACTATTTGCCATCTGTTTCAATCCCCTTGATCGGGTCAAATTTGTTTAAATTTAGAAATAGAAGTCCAAGACCTATCTAAGACTAGTAAGGTTTCAATCCCCTTGATCGGGTCAAATTTGTTTAAATTTGCTGTGTTAGCAAAACAAGGATTGCGTAAGCAAGGTAAGTTTCAATCCCCTTGATCGGGTCAAATTTGTTTAAATGAGGTTTCTACACCTTAGCAAGAAAAGGCGAGAAAAACGTTTCAATCCCCTTGATCGGGTCAAATTTGTTTAAATAAAGGTCTTCGTGCACAGAACAAATCGGTAGACATCGTTTCAATCCCCTTGATCGGGTCAAATTTGTTTAAATAGCAGTAGAAGCTGCTGAACTATTTGAGATAGAAATCAAGTTTCAATCCCCTTGATCGGGTCAAATTTGTTTAAATTCACATACTTACCAAGTAATCGTTCTTGGTATAGTAGTTTCAATCCCCTTGATCGGGTCAAATTTGTTTAAATTACATTAAAGTTCCATCAGGCTTTAAGCATGTCAATATAGGTTTCAATCCCCTTGATCGGGTCAAATTTGTTTAAATGATAGCGTAAGCTATCCTTTTTCTTTTTCTCACATCAGGTTTCAATCCCCTTGATCGGGTCAAATTTGTTTAAATGAATATTACACTAGAAGCTTGTGAGCTTCTAGAAATTGTTTCAATCCCCTTGATCGGGTCAAATTTGTTTAAATCATATTTACCAGCTGGCAGAGGCTGGTATAACTGTGTGGTTGTTTCAATCCCCTTGATCGGGTCAAATTTGTTTAAATAAAACTTCAAACGATAAATTACTCTAAAAACTTCTAAAAGTTTCAATCCCCTTGATCGGGTCAAATTTGTTTAAATTATATATTAAAATCCCAAGTGGGTTTAAATCTATGAGCATGTTTCAATCCCCTTGATCGGGTCAAATTTGTTTAAATAATATCGTCTCAAAGGGCGATAAACAGGAACGTTTCAAGTTTCAATCCCCTTGATCGGGTCAAATTTGTTTAAATAGATAAGATAGAGAAATCTATCAACTATCTCCCACAGGTTTCAATCCCCTTGATCGGGTCAAATTTGTTTAAATTCTACAATCAACGATCGTCTCTCAGACGATAAACTGTTTCAATCCCCTTGATCGGGTCAAATTTGTTTAAATTACTGCAATAGAACTTGCAGAATTATGCGAAGTTGATGTTTCAATCCCCTTGATCGGGTCAAATTTGTTTAAATCTTATATCCCAAGCGGAAGAAATTGGTATAACGTTGTAATTAGTTTCAATCCCCTTGATCGGGTCAAATTTGTTTAAATAGAAGTTTGAAGAGATGAATATAGATCACGTCTATATTGTTTCAATCCCCTTGATCGGGTCAAATTTGTTTAAATAGCCTAAAAGACTATTTTTGCAAAGCAAAAATTAGCAAAATTATTTAAGAAACCGGCTTTAAAGATACCCAAAATTCACGAAAACCTCAAAAAAGTTCGCAAATGTATGGGTATTAAAAAATACGAACTCCGTAAAATTAACAATGATAAGTGAAAGAACCCCTAAATTTAGGCATTTGCCATCTTAAAAAAGTTCGCAAATCTCTTTTAAAAATTTCAAATTTTATAGGTTTGCGAACTTTAAGCGGTATATAAGTTTTGCAAGGTCCTAAAATAGGCTATCCTAAACTTAAGCATAACTAAAAGTTCGCAAATGTATAAGAGATATTTTAAAAAAACTAGATTTGCGAACCTATTTCGCGAGATTTTAGCCAAAAAGGGTCAAATTTCAGCTAAAAAAGTTCGCAAATCAAAAATCCAAAAGAAATTTAAGAACGACATAAGCTAGACAAAAAGCTCTTGCATCTCAAAGATACCTTTTTTATCACATAGCTCAAAGCTTTTACTCACGCAGTTTTCGCATAGCCTGTAAAATCTTAAGCTATCTGTTTTGACGTTTAGTAAAGATCTGGCAGACTTTATCAGTTTTTTGAGCTTGGTTTCGTTTAGCTCGCACTCAAAGACGCTAAAATTTACGCGGTAGCCGATGCCTTCAAGGATATCTGAAAGCTTTTTGCGATTTTTATCACTTTGTATGTCGTAGGCTATTACAAATTTCATTAGAATTTTCCTACAAAAGGTCTATAGCTTTTGCTCTCGCCGTTTACGAAGCGAGCTAGGTCGTAGCACTCTTGCATGATTATGTTTTCGCATTTGCATGACTGTTTTTTCCACATAGTGTAGCTGCCGAGTTTTTCTTTCATATTTTGCGCTATGAGCTTTTTAGAAGCGTCAGTGAGAAGTCCTTCTTTGTTTAGCGAGATAGGCTCATCTTTGTTTAACATCGAGACTATGACTCTATCTACCATAAATGTCCTAAACTGCTCTATCATGTCAAAGACTAGGGTCGGCTTTGTGCTATCAAGCGCATGTAAAAATGAGATATGTAGGCTAAGGCCTGCTATATATAGGCACTCTTGAACCTTGGAGTAGAGTATGGCGTAGGCGTAGTTTAGTGAGGAATTTACGATGTCTTTGGCGCCAAATGTTATGCGCTTTTCAAATTCTAGTGGTAGTATGCTCTTTATGCCGTCCCAGTAAATGGCAGCAGCCGAGCCCTCAAAGCCCATAAGTTCATTTGTATTTTTGGCGTATTTCAGCTTTCTTGCTAGGATGTTTTCTAGTTTTAGGATATTTGGAGTTAGAAATTTATGGTATTTGTTTAGGTATTTTAGATAGTTGGTTTGGTTTCTTATCTTTGCCTCAACAAAAGAGGTGGCGAGATATAGCTGGGCTGGTGTGTTTAGGAGCATGGCTTGTTTGTGTGCTGTCTGTGTGGAGGTGCTGTTGTAGGCTAGCAAGGTAGCGTATGGGACGTAGTGCTTGTCTATAAAGTCGATATGGATCTTTTCTCTTGTGCAGCGCCAGATCACAGCAGAAGATAGCGAGATATACTCGCTATCAACGATGATGCGAGAAATTTTAGAGATGGGAAATTCTTTATAAATTTTGCCGTATTGCTTTATGGTAAATTTGTTTTTGCTAAGGCCTAGATAGACGCCTATTTGATTGATATGGAGCGTCGAGTCGGAGGCGATCTTGGTGGCGTAGAAATTTCGCTTTTGGTTTATCTTACGTGGCTCGTTTTCGTAGCTTTTTTGAGATAGGTATTTGTCGTAGCCTTTTGTTATGGCTAGGGTTATCTTATCTTTTATCTCGTTTTGACCAAACAATACTCCAAAGTCGATCTTTTCAAGATAGAGGGCAAACTCTTTTTTTGAATTTATACTTTTGTTTTGCTTGTATAGGGCGATCTTTTGGGCTAAAGAGTCTATGAGGTGCTCTTTTATCTGCGTTATCTGCGGTGAGTTTGGTGGTATGATCTTTAGATAGTAGTTTTTAAGCGTAAGCAAGATGGCGTTTATTTCGTCGATATAGTCTATAAAATTTGACTTCTCTTTGCTTGCGGAGTGTAAATTTGAGATGATCTTTTGAATTTTGTCGTTATCTACGCAGCGATTTTTACCAAAGAAGCGAACGCCCAAGAAGACAAAACCGTCGTTTACGTTTACGACTTTGGTTTTTTCTTTGTTGAGAGATAAATTTAGTAGTTTTAAAAAGTCATCTAGCTTTTGCTCAAATTCGGTCGCTTCGTCTTGTTCTGCAAAGCATACGATAAAGTCATCTGCGTATCTGACAAATTTATCCGTAGTCTTGCTTATAAACCTATCCATGAGATCAAGATAGATGTTTGATAGCATTGGAGATAGTATATCGCCTTGATTTACGCCGACTTTGTGCTCTTTAAAGTCGTGCTTTAAAAATCCACCTGTTTTTAAAAAGAGCGAGATAAGGTTTATGATCTTTGTGTCTTTTATGTGTTTTTGCAAAATTTGTAGTAGCTTGGAGTGATTTACCGACTCGAAAAAGTCTTTTACGTCGGCTTTTAGTATCCAGCAGTCATTTTCGTTTATGAAGCTGCTGGCTCTGTTTATGGCTTTGTAGGTGGATTTGTGTGGGCGGTAAGCGTAGGAATTTGATAAAAATGTCTCGTCGAAGTATGGACTAAGCTCTGAGTATAGGACTTTTTGAACTAGTTTGTCTTTTATAGAGGATATGCCTATGGGTCTTACGCCATTGCGATTTTCTTTTGGGATGTTTATCTTTCTTAGCGGTTCTGGCGTGTAAGTGCCATTTAATAGTGATCGTATGAGATGGTCTGCGTTTTCGTCAAAGTTCTTTTTAAAATCAGCATATGAGATCTCATCTAAACCTAAAGAATTTGCAGAAATTTCATCAAATGCGGAGCTTAAAGCACCTTTTGTAAATATGTGTTCTAGGTTTTTAGTAAACATTTTGAATTTACCTTTTTAAATGTGGTATGGGTCGCTATATCCCCTTGATCGGGTCAAATTTGTTTAAATAGTAATGCTAAAGCGGCAGCTATGTCAGGCGGTATAAAGTTTCAATCCCCTTGATCGGGTCAAAATTGTTTGAATAGCATTTTACAACATCGTCAGTAAAGGCGATAAGCAGGTGTTTCAATCCCCTTGACCGGGTCAAATTTGTTTAAATACTATATAGACGAAAATACATATGAGCACAGCTCGTTTCAATCCCCTTGATCGGGTCAAATTTGTTTAAATGTACGAATTTACTCCGTTGGAGTTTGTAACTTATGCTTTATGTTTCAACCCCCTAAATCGGGTAAAATTTGTTTAAATTTAAACAAATAGTTGGTCGAATTCAAAAAACAATAATAGTTTTTTCAATCCCCTTGATCTGGTCAAATTTGCTTAAATATTATTAAGACTGAAAAAATTCTTCACATTTGAGTTTCAATCCCCTTGATCGGGTCAAATTTGTTTAAATCTGAGATACTCAGTATCTGCGATGGCTTAGGATTGTTTCAATCCCCTTGATCGGGTCAAATTTGTTTAAATTTGATGATAGCTAGTAACAGCCTAGAGGCGTACAACAAGTTTCAATCCCCTTGATCGGGTCAAATTTGTTTAAATTTGCGGATATAGAAGTTCTGACTAACTACGAGAAGTTATTCTAGTTTCAATCCCCTTGATCGGGTCAAATTTAACAATGATAAGTAAAAGAACCTATTTTAAATATCTTTAAAATCATAAATTTTTGAAATTTTAGCCAAAAAGATGGAAATTTAAGCTAAAAGCCAAAAGTATTAAATATGTGCACAAGATATGCAAAAAATAATAATTTTTAAACAAAAATTTAAAAAACATAAACATTTGTCTTTAATTCATATATAATAGGGTAATTTTAAAATCGAGCGTTGAAGTGAATAACGAAACTAATATGATTTTGACTTTTTCTCGCTATATAGGGGTGAAAAGAGATAGTCTTGGCGTGCTGACAAAACTACCAGATCTTAATAAATTTGCCCCCAAACTTAAAATAAATAGAAAAAATGCTCTAAAAAAGAGCATGGTAGGCGCGGTTTTAGACTATGTGAAGATAAGGAGTTTAGATGAGATATGCCGAGCTTAGAGTGAAATTTGAGCCGTCACAAAAGCCGCCATTTTTTATCGGCTCGCAGGTGCGAGGAGCCTTTGGGTATGCGCTAAAAAGCGTAAGCTGTATAAATCACGCCCATAAGTGCGACGAGTGCTTTGCAAATGAGAGCTGTTTATACTACGACTTTTATGAAAAGAAAAATAGCTACCACAGATATAGGCTAGACTTTGATCTAGGGGCTAAAGTGTATGACTTTGGCATAGTTTTGCTAGAAAGCGCGTGCGAAAAACTGCCATATATCGCCTCTGCGGCCTATATGATGCTAAAGAGATATGGGCTTGGTAAAGATAGGGTTAGGTATGAGAAATTTGATATGTTTGTAAATGGTGAGGCGTGCTTGGCGGAGGATAAAATAAGCCTGCCTAAAGAGTACGTGAGAGAATTTAGCTTTGATGGTGATGAGGGCGATGTCAGGGTCAAATTTATAACTCCGCTTAGGATAAAAAAAGATAATGTTTTTTTAAAAAATGACAATATAAGTCTAAAAGAGATACTAAACTCCATCTACCAAAGAAGGCTTGGCCTCTTTGGACAAGCTCACGAGGCGTTAGCGTGCGAGATAAAGGGTGAGATAACCAAAAAAGACCTAAAATACGTGGAGCTAACTAGACGTAGCAATAGACAAAATACTACTATGAATTTTGGTGGCTTGGTGGGGTCTTTAGAGATGAGGGGCGTTAGCAAAGAGTGTATGGAACTACTAAAGCTAGGCGAGATAATAGGCGTAGGCAAGCAGACTGTTTTTGGACTAGGAAAAATAAAAACGGAGGATATTAATGAGCAAATTTAGCAGTTATTTTAATGATGAGTTTGTCTCTTTGGAGCAAGGATCTAAGAGTATAGATGAGATATTACAAGATAAGATGTTTTTAATAGGTGGAGACTTTTACGGGATACAAAAATTTATATTTGACAACCTAGGCTCAAAAAACGCAGCTAAGGTGCTAAGAGCAAAGTCTGCATTCTGCGAGCTTTTTATGATGGTCTTAGCTAAATTTATCTGCCAAAAACTGGCCATAGATGAAAAATGTATCTTATCGTGCACGGCTGGTAAATTTGAGATACTATCCTCTAAATTTGATGAAGCTGCTTTTAAAGAGATAAAAGGCGTTATAAATGCTTATTTTATAAAAAATTTCTTTGGCGTTAGCGGTGTTAGCCTATCTTGCGTGGAGTGCGAAAGGGCTGACTTTACGGAGCCTAAGCGATATAAAGAGCTAAGGGATAAGATCAGCAAGGCTGTGGAGCTAGAGAAATTTAAAAAGCTAAATTTAAAAGAGCAAGAACCAGTGCTTTCATACGACAAGGGCATAACAAATCAAACTCTTTGCAGGATCTGCAATATAAGAAAGATAGCTCACGACAAAGATAAATGCGAAATTTGTGCTGCCTTTGTACGTCTTGGCGAAAAGCTAGCTGGCGATAGTAGGAAGATAAATAGCAAAGATATAGGCATAGACTTTATGGATGTGGATCTTGAGATAAGTGAAAATATAAGATCATACGTTGCTAAAAATGCGGGTAGCATAGTGGATTTTGAAGATCTGGCTAAAAAATCGCGCGGAGATAATGCGATCGCTGCAATAAAAGCTGACGTGGATAATATGGGAAATTTCATAAAACATAGTGATGTTACGCAAAACTTTGCAAATTTTGACACCTTTTCAAAGGGGATAAATAACTTCTTCTCTTTATATGTGCCAAGAAAGATGAAAGAGAAATTTGAAAATAGCTACACGGTCTTTGCAGGAGGAGATGATCTGCTGATAGTTGGTAGCTATGACCAGATGATAGAGCTTGCCGTTTTTGTAAGGCAAGAGTTTATGAAATTTATAAAAACAAAGGATCTAAGCATCTCTTTTGGTATCGTTTTAGCAAAACCATCTACGCCTATAAGCTTTCTGGCGCAGACTAGTGAAAAGTGGCTGGAGAGCTCAAAAGAGATGAGTGGAAAAGATGCGATTAGTATCTTTGGCGAGACTGCTAAATGGGATAGTTATTTAAGCGTCAGAAGTCAAATTTTAGATGAATTTACTAAATTTAATATAGACAATACGGCGTTTTTATATAGACTGCTTGAGCTTTGCGAGATGAGTAAAAAAGTATGCGAGGATGTGAAAAATACGATGTGGAAGTCAAAGCTAAGCTATAGCTTTACTAGAAATATGCAAGGTGGTGGTGAGATGAACGAGCTGCTTCTTATGCTAAATAATGTGATAGAAAACAATCCAAAGGAGAGTAAGATGGCTATTTGTGAATACATATATAAAAGGAGAGAACGATGAGTGGATACAATAGAAGTGGCGGTGGCAACTATAATGCCAGCAATAAACCGCAAGCTGACTTTTTACCGCCGATAGTTTTGGACTACAAGAAAAATCCAAATTTGTTTGACGAAACAGCAAAGAGTGTCGCTGACCTAGTCTCTGCTAGAACAAAAGCTACCCAGATAAGAGCATTTTATGACTATATAATCGAGCTAGAGCAAAAGTCAAATAGTGAAGACTTCAGCGAAGTTTTGCCATTTGTTAAGATGCTAAATTCAAAAGCGGCTTACTCTAAGTCAAGAAAATGCTCAAGTGATGAATTTGTCGAGATGATAAATAAATGTGTAGCTCAGGTAAAGACAAAAGATGATCTAAGGGTATTTAAACTCTTTTTTGAGGCCGTTATAGGCTTTGCTAAAAAATAAGGAGAGAATATGAAAATTTTAACTTTAAAGGGACAAATAGAGCTTTTAAGCGGACTTCATATAGGTGGCGGCGATGATACTATGAAGATAGGTGGCATAGACTCGCAGGTGATAAAAGATATAAACACAAGTAAACCTTACATCCCTGGAAGCTCGCTAAAAGGTAAAATGAGAAGCTTGCTAGAGTGGAATAATAGGCTGGTTGGATATGGTGAAGGAGAAGTATTTAACTCTAAAATTTTAGAAAAAGTACCAGAGCCAGATAAAAAAGCGGCACAAAATTTACTAAAAATTTTTGGCGATAAAGAGAATAAATTTGGCATTACTAGGATAAGCGTTGGGGATTGTTTGTTGTCTAGCGAGAGTGAAGGGCTAAAACTAAGCGAAGCAAAATATGAAAACGTGATCAACAGAGAAAGTGGAACTGCCGAGCATCCTCGCCAGATCGAGCGTGTGCCAGCTGGAGTGAAATTTGACCTTGTTATTAGACTAAAAGTTTTTGATGAAAAAGAACCTTATAATGACAACGAAAACGAGCTAAAAGAGATGGTTGAGAGCGGACTTAAGCTAATACAAAACGACTATCTAGGCGGTAGCGGTTCAAGAGGTTACGGAAGGGTTGAATTTACAAATTTAAGGTGGGAATAATGACACTTTATAAAACTACCATAACACCTAGGTCAAATTTTACAACGCCACTAAAGGGCGATACTTTGTTTGGACAAATTTGCTGGGCGATCAGATATAGGCTCGGAGAAGATAGACTAAATGAGCTACTAAGTGACTACGACAAAAAGCCATTTTTGATAGTGTCTGATGGCTTTGCTAGCGGGTATCTGCCAAAGCCTAGCATGCCAAGTCATCTTTTGGGCGAAAATTTGGAGCTAAAAAAAGAAAATAGAAAGAAAATTTGGCTTAGCATGGAGGATCTGCAAAGCGGAAATTTCAAAAACGCTAAAATAAGTGCTGAAGCTGGCTATGAGCTAACAAAAAACGCAACGATAAAAAACTCCATAAATTACCATACGTTTACGACCGATGAGAGCGGTAAATTTGCGCCTTATGCTTTAATGGAGATGAAATTTAGCAAGCAAGATATCTACTTTTTGCTAGATGATAAATTTAAACTTGACGAACTAGAAAAAGTGCTTGAAGTTGTATCTAAAAGTGGATATGGCAAGAGAGCTAGCATAGGCAAAGGAGCGTTTGAGTACAGAGCGTTTGAGAAGGTATCTGTAAAAAAGAGCTCAAATGCCTTTATGACGCTTAGTCCAGTCGTGATAGATGATGAAAATTTAAAAGAATTTTACTATGAGCCATTTACTAGATTTGGCAAACATGGTGGAGGGCTTGCAAGCACAAATCCTTTTAAAAGCCCACTCCTAATGGCAGATAGCGGTAGCGTGGTGATATATGATGAAATTTGCGAGAAAGAGTATATAGGAAAGGCTATAAGCGGACACTCTACAAACGCAAACACAGTGCACCAAGGATATAGCATACTAATAGCTACGGAGATAAAAAATGCACAATGAAACTAAAAACTATAAGATCAAACTAAAACCTATAAGCCCTATACATATAGGTACTGGAGAGGCCTATGAGCCTATGAACTACGTCATAGATAGAGGCGCGGATGATAAATACTATATGTATGTGTTTGATGAATTTGAGTTTTTTAAAAAACTTGACGAGAAGTCTAAAGATGAATTTATGAAAATAGCCTCAGACACTACTGGTGATGGCATATTGAAGCTGCAAAAATTTATAAAAGAGAAGAGTTCTTTGGCAAGAAAAGTGTCTTATTATAAAATACAGGCGCTAAAAAACATCGCAGAAGACTATAATGACAAAATAGGCAAAGTAGTTCAAAGGGAAGGTGGTGGCAAAAAAGTCATAAACCAACTAGTGGTCGAAAAGACGCTTATATCTCCAAATTTAAAAAAAGCTATAATCCCAGGAAGCTCACTAAAAGGTGCTATAGCTACAGCTTTTGGTGAAATGCTTTATAAAAAGAGCAAAAGCTATGATACAAAAGAGTATTTTAGCGATTTTTTAGTGGCTGATAGTGAAGTGGTAGAGTCACATACTTTTGCTTCTGTTGCTACAAATATAAAAAGAAATAGGGCCTCAAGAGACCAAAATGCAAGTCAAGGCATACCAGTAAGATATGAGGTGATAAACTCAAAAAGCGAATTTAAAACAACATGTACGATAAAAAATAATAAATTTGGCATAGACGAGCTAATAAAAGCTTGCAACTCTCACTATATGCCGATATTTGCCTCTCAGTTTAGCTATGAAACGGACGAATTTACACGCGAAGGACTATCTGATAAATTTATTGAGAAATACGAGCATTTAAAACTTACGGACAATCAATTTTTATTGAGAGTTGGAAAACATAGTGGCGCAAGAGCCGTTACGGTAGATGGTGCGAGAAGGATAAAAATAATGAGAGGCAGGGAAAAACCATCTATCCAAGAGGAGGAGACCACAGCTTGGCTTATCAATAAACAGCCGTTTGGTTGGCTACTTTGTGAAATTTTAGAAGAGGATTGATCTTTTAAAAACAATGCAACCTAGTTTTTAATGTAGTCAGAGCTAAAAAGTTTTGAGTAGAGCTATATTCACTTTCTCAAAAAGAGTTAAACCATAGCGATGAAAATTTTGATAGATATTTTAAGTGGCGATATAAGCCATCTTGCGCTAAAGAAGTATGATAACGACGTCTTATCTGAAAAGATCATAAATGGCGGCTATTCAGAGATCACAAAGATAACCTCTGAAAAATCAAAATATCTTTGGTTTAGCTCATACTTCAATAACACCCTAAAAAGGTTCATAGATACTAAAAATTTTTGCTACTGGTACCTAGATAATTATATGTTTGCCTTGCCGTTTGGATTTATGGGGTGAGAGATGGCCAAGAAGATACAATGCTAATAATTTGGCTTCTATAGCAGCTTACGATAATCTACCTTCCCAAACCATCATATCCTGACTTTACGTTTTGCTCTATAATTTTTATCTCACTTGATTGTTGTTTTGATTGCTCTACTCCAAAGTTCTTATCAAGTCCTTGATCGTATAGCTCTTGCTTTGTTATTTTTAGTGAATCAAATGATATATGATCATTTGCTAGATATATCTTATCTGTTTTATAACGCTCCTTTAGCTTATTAAAGCCTTGCATATCTTGCCAATCTTTCATATATGTTTTTATATTATAAATTAAGCCTTTATAGTTAATCTTAGCTATATCCGATAGATATTTTTTAAAGTTTTCAGTTCTATTTATAAAAGATAAGTAGTATCTATTTATATCTAAATGACCATCGATACTTTTTACGAAGCCTTTATATTCATTTTGTTTAAGTCCTAGCTTTTTAATGACGTCATCATTTAAAAGCCTAGTTTTTATCTTTTTAGCTGCTTCATAAAATTTATCTCTAATGTAGATATATGGAGTATAGTGTCTATTTTGACTAAAAGAATAGGCTGTGTTTTCTTCTGGCAAGTATAGATATCTACTGTTATTATTAAAAAGTATTTGATAATCTTTATATTTTTTAATAATAGTACTCTCGTCAAAGTATTCTATTAACTCTTTTATTGGAATCTTTGATGATATAGCTTGGTAGCTTGCTCTTTTAATATGTGACTTGGTATCTTTTGGTTCATGGCCAAGCTCATATTTTCTTAGATTTTGTAAATCTTCATATATGGCTTTAATATCCATATTATTAATATCTGTTTTTAAGCCAGCCTCTTCAATGGCTCTTGTATTATCAAAAGTTTTTCCTCTAATGCTTACAAGTTCAGATCCTGGCACTGGAGTGTAGTGAAATTTACTAGGATATAGGCTCTGGTTATTTACTATGTTATATAATCCAAGCTCTCTTGTTATCTCCTTTATGTATTCATCATATTCGTTTAAGCTTGGAGCCTTTGTTGTGGGTATGATGAGTTTAAATTTCTCTACTTTTGTGCCTGGTGCTTGATAGGTGGTTGGGTATATGAAGCCTTTTATCTCTTTGCTTTGCAGTAAATTTTGAGCATCACTTATAGTAAATTTAGAGTTATCTATATCATATATAAGTGTAGGAGTTATGCCATCAACACTACTAGCTTCTTCACTTTTATCTTTGAAACTTGCCACTGATACAGCAGAATAGTTTTTAAGTATTGATTTTAGGTTGTATGGCTCTATTTGTATCGTTTTCCAGCTATTTAACACTTGAGTTTTTGGGTTCTTATTTGGCGTGCTAAAGTCACTACTTACACTTAATGTTATCTTTGGCTCATTTTTATTGACTTGAAGCTCTATAAGCATTTGCTCCAGCTCATTAACTACGTGAAATAACGCTCCTTTTCTGCCATTATAGACTATCTTACACATTAGATCAGTTAGATTATAAGTTCCCTTAAAACCATCCACTCTTACTTTATATTTGTCATTTACCATTTCAGGTTTTGCGGTGATGTTAAATTTTGCATTGATCATAGGCAAAAATTCTCTTATATCCACTGCATTAAGCCTCTTTGCTCTATCATAATAGTCTTTTTTGAAACTCTCATCTTCTTCTATCATTCTTAATAGATAATCAGCTGTAGAATTTTTAGCATCAGCTAGTAGCTCTTCAACACTTATATTTTGCTCTTTTGTATTTGCTTTTGGCTCGATCACCACATCTGTTTCTATCTTCATCTGCGTATCTTTTTCTTTGCCTTTCTTAACCTTTTGTGCTGCACTTTTAAAGCTTTCATATTGCTTTTTTAGTTGGTCTTCATCCATGCTTAAAGGCTCTATATTATTCAATCCATACTTGTTAGATAAGATGTCATTAACTACTCTTTTAAATTTCTCTACTGATTTAGCCATGATAGCTTTTGTTTGTTGCTTGGATGCACCTTTTGTATATACGGCTCCACCAGTTTTTACGCTATGAGTAAATTTCATATTTTCAAAAGAGACTATCAGATGAATATGAGGCTCTCTTTTTAGCGGTTCGCCATTTTTATGTTTCTTGTTTAATGTTCTATTTTCTAGTGCCCCTTCTGGACGAGGAATATATGGCTCTTCTTTTATTATAGGCAGATGAGCTTCAGCATAAAAAAGTAGCTCATCTATGTCGTGATTTGGGAAAGTTAGCCTCAAAAAATCCATTATAAGCTCATATATATTGCCACTTTCATATAGTCTGCTCCACTCCTCTGAAGTAAATGACAAGGATATATGATAGTAGTTATATTTCTTGTTCTTTTTCTTTATCTGGTGCTTTTCAGACATCTCTATAAGATCTAAATTTCCAGCCAGTGGCAATCTATCATCTTTTTCATCTCTAGTTAGCTTTGAATCTCTTTTCTTGCCAGTTTTTAGATAATCAGCTATGCCTTTTTCTCCCTTTGAGATCTTAACTATCATAGTTACTCCTTATTATGCTTAAAATTTCAGTTAGGACTGATTGAACTTTGTACAACTCTTCTTGTGTCTGCAGTATCGTTTTTAAATCTATATTGCCACTAGTCTTATAAGCTATATTTAGTTTCTTTGCCATTTGATTGATGTTGTTAAAAGGTCTAGCAAAATATGTAATGATTGTTGGATATAGCTCTTTCTTTTTTATGGATTCAGAATTTATAGTGCCATTATCTATAAGATAGGAAATGATTTCTGATTTTGATATTTTTAGTTCTCTGGCTATTTCAGATAATTTGCTATTTTGCTGAGAAGTGATCCTTATGGAGAGCACTTTATCCTTAATATTTTTTAGCATATGATATCCTTTTATAAAATGTGCTAGCGAGATGAAGCGTTTTTAGCGCTTCATCTCGCATTGTAGCCCTCGGCAGAGCAAGATTATACAAGGTATGAAAACGAAGTGTCATACATTGTATGTGTCTTGCTATTAGAAAAATTTGCATACTACTGAACATTGCTGTCGCCATTTTTGTTTAGCCATTTAGTAAAATCTTCGCTAGCTTTTTGACTATCTTGGTTGTAGATATGGATAATAAAACCTTTAAGATTAGACACATCATAAAGTGCTTTATCTAGCCTATTTTGTAGTGCAGATTTGTTTTCATTTGTCTTATGGCCATCATAAAACATGTAGCCAAAAAAGAAGATCGCTTCTATAAATACAAAGGCAATTAATGCAGATACTATCTTTTTCATCAAAGAGGTAAAAGATGAGTTAATCTTCGATATGGTTTTGTCCGCACTCTGTAATGTCTTTTTAAAGTCATTTTGGATCTCTTTTGTTGTATTTGTAAGTTCAACACTTCCTTGCTCTATAAGTTCTATTTTTTCTTTAAAGCTTTTATCAAAGATATCTGCGGCTTGATTAAAAAGTTCAATATTATTTCCAATATTTTCACTAGCCTTATTGCTCATTTCGATATGTTCTTGTAGAGCAATTACGGCATTTGCCGCAACTGCTGTATCGCTACTCTTGATTGTTAGTGCCATTGCTTAGCTCCTCACTTTCTTTTTTGTCTTCGTTGGGTAAGAGAATATGACATGCATCAGAGGGTTGATTGGCATTTGTTGCCTCATACTCTTTCCTCCATTTGGAAAACTCTTTGTTTGATAGCTTTACGCTAAAACGATTTTCGATTAGTAACTTGCATTCTTTGAGTGTTGCTTTTTCTGGAAACAAGACCTCAATACATGCTTGTTTAATCTCCTCTTTTTTCTTGTTTTTTCTAATGATTTTTAAATCATTTAAAATTGTATTTTTGATTGCCATATTTTTCTCCTATGACTTTTAAAATTTTATAAAGACAGCAATAGCTATCTCACCAAATGGGCATACCTATAGTGTGCCTTTTATTTTGATATGGTAGTTACTTATAAGGTTTTTTATTTAAGAAGTTTGAAAGTAGATAACGATTACAATAGAAGTCCCAACAATATCGTAAGGGTTATCTTTTTAAAACACTTAAAAGAAATCCTTACTCTTAATTGATTTTAGTCATCTTAACCTCCTTTAAGTTAAAATTTTTTAAATTTGCGTGTATTATAAGATATTTTGGTGGCTAGGTTGTTTAAAGTGGTAAATAATTTTTGACTTTTATTTCAGAAGCACGATATATCAGGGTATTTCTAGTTCTATAACATAGTAATACTTATAAATTACTTAACGCTAGTATCTATATTAGAAATCGAAACAAATATCTTAAAATTATAGACCATGAATGACCTTATTTTTAATCAGAAAGATAAAAATGTTTTATTAATAACATGTATTTCTTTAAAAAGATAAACGAAAAATATTACATAATTATCAACTGCATTCTAGATACTCTTCAAGCAATTTCTCAAATTTCACCCTTAGATACTCAGGCTCTTTTATCTTGATAAATGGCAGCCAGTATTTGACCACGCGTAGGATCTCATCGTCGTAGGCTACCTCAGTGCTTAGGATGATCTTATCTTCATCTTCGCTTATTATTTTAAAATTTGGCAAGAATTTCTTTCTTTTAAAGTAGCTCATCGCCTCGCTTTTTATCTCTAGTGTCACCTCAAATTTCACGTCTGAAAACCAGTTTGTATCGTTTTGCTTTATGCGATTTACAAATTCTTCATTTTGCTCAAATGTGCTCTCTTTTATTTTTATATTTTCAAGCTTTGAAAGGGTGAAATTTTTAAGCTTGCCACTATCATCTGCCAGCAGGTACCAGACACCATTGTTGTTTATCAGCTTATATGGTTTTAGTGATCTAAATTTAGCGTTGTAAGAGCACTCAACTATCTTATTTTTAATAATAGCAGCGCTTATCTCTTCGAACTCGGCTCTTGAAATTTGTAGATCCTCAAAGCCTTGATTTTTGATGAGATAGGCCTTGTTTAGCTTCTCATTTAAGATGTCGCTGATAAATTTATCGTCTAGATCCGGAAACAAAGACTTCACTCCACTAAGTATTGCAAATGCCTGGATATCTTTATAGCTAAGCTTACCAAGTGCATAATCAGCCAAAAAGTATTTGCCATTTGCTTTTTCTATGGGCAGTATATTTAGGCGCTCAAAGTCCCTTAAAATGGTTCTTTTATTGACACTAAATTCCTCCGTGAGCTCATCTATGCTAAGTCTTGCTCCGTCATTTAGCTTTATTAAAATTTGAGCGAGTCTAAAGGCTATCTTGTCGTGAGAGTGCATCTTAAATCCTTTTAAAATTTTCGCTATTTTATCCTAAAAATAGATCGCGACACAACCTGTCAATGCTCTGGTGTAAATTTTCGTCAAATTTAAAAAGGAGATGTTGTGAGTATAGTCGAGATCATAGATCAAGCAACAAGTAATGTACAAATAAATGAAGCAGATAGAAATAAAGTGCGCTACTACAAAGAGAGGTTTAGTGCATTTGAAAAGATAATAAATGATGAAAATCATCAGATAAATGAGCTAAAGCTTTCAAATTTTCACGATTTTGCTTCGTATGAGCAAAATTTAAAAGATATAGACAAAGACCTAGTTGATATGGCTAGTAGCGCTATGTTTACAAATGAGTTTAGTGGCAACTCTGCAAGCATAGGGCTAGAGATATCCGACATTAAAAGCACTATGGCTCATAATGGCATGCCAGCGATAGTTAGGGGTATTTCTAGTGGGCAAGATGCTATCCAAAATGCTACCAAGCAAGCCATGCAAAAACTTTTTTCATCAGATGTAGTGGTTAGGTCTGTGGTAGCTTGGTTTGAGATAGAAGAAAGTATGGAATTTTCAGACTTAACAGAGGCTATAAATATCATAGAACAGCATCTTGAGCAAGATAGTGACATAGTCTTTGGGACTACAAGCGATGTTAAAAACACAGGCACTGCCAAAATAACCATACTTGCTATGACCTCAAGAGGTATAGGCTAAATTTTATTTGCCTCAGCTCTAGCTTTTATGAGTTTAGCTAGCACACTGCCTTCTCCTACTCCCAATATCTTAGCTCTTAGTTTTGTTACATCGGCATGGCTAGGGGCTTTGGCATGGACTGTTTCATTGCGTAAGTCTTGGAGTGATGTTATGACTTTTGGCAGAGTTTTGGCTACATAAGTTTGTAGCACATTTCCTTCTAGTGCGTCTTGGACAAGATAGTTTTTAAAAAGAAATTTATAGGTTCCTAAATTTGGTTTATTGTTAAACATATCAGCGACCGTAAATTTTGAGCCCTGAACTTCGTAGGCTATCTTTAGGATGGCTGGATTTTTATCTGATAGTTTTCTAAAAAGCACTTTAGCAAAGGCATAAATTTCTTGCTCCATAGTCTTTGAGTATTTGACTACGACCGAGCTAAAGTCATAGAGTGGGTTGGAGATATTGTCAAGATACTCTATCTCGGCTGAGATGATGTTTTCTATGCTGTCTGGATGCATGAGGTTTATCAAATTTTGCCCAAAGCAATAGCGAGTCAAATTTTTCTTGATCTCTAAAAACTCATCACTCTTATAAACATCAGGATAGAATTTGCTCTCGTCATCAAAGTAGCTCATAACTTGTTTGGTGTCTATGATAAGTGGATAGACGTAGGCGTTGCCATAAACTGCGTAGGTGTGGCCATTGACTGTAAAATTTGCTAGGTAGTTGTCCCTAACACACTCAAAGTCATTTCTAGCTAACTCTCTTATGTCGCTTATCACAAACCACTTCTCTACATCAAGGTCTTTTTCTTTGTAGTAGCTTGGTGCGATCTCGCTCATATCATTACTTGTGATAGAGGTGACCTTTGCTACAAATAAATTTGAATAGTCGGTTAAAAAGAGCTGCAAAAATTTGGCATCGCCGCTTGAGCTTAGCTCTTGAGCAAACTGCTCTATTTGCTCCTCAAAAGGATTTATCATATCTCGGCGCTTGCTCTTTATCTTGCCAAAGGCAACCTTGCCCTTGTCATTTAAAATTTTAAGATGCTGCTCGATAACATCGCTTTGGTAGTATGGGTTGTAGAGGATGAGGATGTTGCGAATTTTATCTGACATGATGTTTTTCTTTACTTAATCAATTTCTTTATTAGATCAAATATACTGTAACCATTATCTGTGTATGGTTTGCGCTCAAATTTATCATTGCCGCATTTTGGGCACACTTTTGGTATCTGGGCCATATCATCAGCGTCTAAGCAATCACTGCTAAAATGAACCACCTTTTCATAACCGCAGTTTGTGCAACACATTTTAAATGGATTTGGACGTCTTGGCATTGTTTTCTCCTTAACAATATAATAAACAAGGTTTGTCACATCCTATGTGATTCTCAATTTTACCACAAAGGACGCGACAAACCAAACAGAGCTACTTTTGATGGTTATTTTACTTTTTCTATGTATGCTTTTATGACAGTGTCAGTTAAATTTTTAAAGAGATCAAAATCTCCCTCATATATCAAACTAAAATTATCATTTAAATACGCTAGATATGCGTTACCCATCAGTTTAGTTATAGAGACAGCAACTGTGGCATTAAATGCTCCTCCAACAACATTTCCTACAGTCGGTATAAATTTTAGTAAATTGCCAGCTACATATCTTGCCACAAAACCTCCAGCAGCCACTGCAGCAAAAGATGTTGCAAGTTTTGTGATACTTTCTGCATTGACTTCAAAGTCATAATTATATGTAATATGCGATATCATGGCTATTTGAGTAGGCAAAAGCAGAGCTATATCTGAAAATGGTATAGGTGTAGCTGCTATAGCTCCTACTGTTGCACTATATTTATTTATGATATCTAGTGATGCTTGATATTTTATATCTTTATTATATTTTTGTTCTCTAGCAAAAGCTTGCTTTGATGCTGCAGGTAGAGCATCATATGTTTTTTGAGTAAGTTCTTTCACGCCTTTAAATGGCTTTATATTGCCATCGTCGTCCTCAATCTCTAGTGCCATAACTCTTTGCAAGCAGTCGTCATTGATACAAAGCTCACTTTTTACCTTATCAGAAAATTTTTCATTATTTTCGTCTTTGTCTTGGTAAGCTTTTGTGATTACGGCTATTATGGTATAGTCTTTTTGTTTAAGTAGTTCAAATAGCTTTTTCTCTCCTTCCTCTATCCTTCTGCTGGGTTCTGCTATACAAAACCATACTATATGTATCTGCTCATCAGCTTTCTTATGGCTATCTTCTTCTAAAAAATTTTCAATATCAGCATACGTATTTTCAAAGTCTCTCATCTCAAGACCTTTTGTATCGTAGATACTAAAATTTTTATTTACCTCTATCTTTCTTATCTCTTGCGTGACTGGCTTTCCAGAACCAGTTTCCGAAACTTTGTCGCCAAAAATAGCGTTTATAAGTGTGCTTTTACCTGCTCCGGTCTTGCCAACTATTAAAACGTTTAGCTTTGAAGTTAAATCTTGTTTAATCTCTTTAAAGACTTCACTGCCTTTGGTTATCAGATCATTTAAATTTATCTGAACCTCTTGTTGATTTTGAGTTGTTTCCATACTCAGCTCCTTTGAATAAAATTTTGCAATTGAAACTATGTTGAATGTTATTAATAGAAGTTATATTTTTAAAAAATAATGATACAAGAGGAGCTAATGCGGAAAATTTATTTAATGGGGCTACTACCCCCCCCCCCTTTTTTTTTTTCATACTCACTCCTTTTAAGTTTCGTTATTTTAGTCTATTTTAAACAAAATGCAACTTAAAATTAAATACTCAACTTTAAGTTCATATAAATTTGCTTTATAAGCTCCTGCAGTGCTGGTAAATATAAATTTAGTGCCAAAAATTTAATGATCTTATACATAACATAGCCAAATAATAAATCTAAAAATAATCTCCACATTTTTACTCCTTATCTTTTTAAATACTTTTTACAACATGAAACACTATTATTCATAAATTTTCTCCTTAAAAAATTTCTCATCATAGTATCTTTTATATACATCTGCAGCATCTTTAAAAATAGTCGCGATCTCTTGCATATGTGTGGCGGCTCTTAGCTCTCTTAGTGCTTTAACTAGCCTATTGTTTAGCTCAAGAAGTTTAATGATAAGCACTTGTTCATCTTCTTTAAATTCGTTGTAGTCATCGCTCTTACTTTGCGCTAGATTAAGCTTAGTAATGTTATTTGTTATCATCCAGCTCACCGTAAAGTCTATCATCAAATTTAGATCGCATAAAATTTGCAAATCTTCTTTTGAATTTATAAAAAGTTGAAATAATTTATTAAAATTTTCGCTATCTGATCTGTTAAATTTTAAAATTTTCTCACCACTAATGGACGTGTAAGCAGACTTTAACTCTGGTAAATTTTCTATGCCAGAGAGTTTTTCTTGCAAATTTTGCAAAGAAAGAAAAAGGCGACTAATAGTTTCATTAAATTTACGACTTCCGTCTAACTCGTTTTCTTCCAAAAAAACATCATCGCTAATAACCAAATCACTCATATCTATATCGTCATGCTTGTGTGGCCTATGCTCATTTTGTGTGTTGCTGCATGGTGTGCATGTATCGTAATTATCAAAATACTTTTTCAGCCCAAAACCAATAGCCCCAAGCGCCACACCACCTATGATATATCTTAACATCTATCCTCCTTTGATTTGATTTATTATGAAAATTTAACCTAGTGACGTGACAGGTTGTGTCGTAGTAAGTGGTGTATAGAAAATTGTATGTTATGTTTGGTTTTTAAAATTTTTACAAAAACATGCTAAAATTACAGTTAGCTTAAAAATTTGCTACATAAATTTTTATTTTGCTACAAACATTAAGCTATATTTTATGAAAGGTGACTGCAATATAAAGTTGTAGAAACATCGTAGTTTAGGTATTTATGGTGTCACGGGGGAGACTTGAACTCCCGACCTCCGGCTTATGAGACCAGCGCTCTAACCAGCTGAGCTACCGTGACAACTTAAAATAAGTTTTGGATTATATAATTTTTAAACTTATTTGTAGATAAAAACCATCTTTATCTACAAACACAAAGTAAAAGCACCAAGAATCAATAAAACGTCTATTTTACGAAATAATTTTGAGCTAGAGATTTATCCTCAGGTGTGATACTAAATTTCTCTCCAGCGATACTAACTTCAAATTTATTTTCTTTATTAGCTTTTGTATAAGCAAGCGCAAGCCTTGCGGCCAGCTCTTTGTCGGCTTTGCTAGCATTTTTACTTATGAAGCTAATAGCTCCCACGATGTCATCGCTCTCTTTAAAATTTACTTGATCAAATTTATCATTTGGATGAGCCAAAAGTGCGTTATTATCGCTCTCGTCACGGCCTATTATCATTTTTGCACCATCTGGCAAGCGCAGATGCCTACCAAGCTTTAGCCACGTTACATCGATATCTCGCATCTCTTTATCAAAATTTAGATAATCCTTTATCTTCACAGCAAAGCTCTCGATCGTTAGCAAACACCCACCTCCAGGCGTTGCAAAGTCCTCAAAGCCAAATTTCTTTGCCAAAGCAAGCTGCGGCTTTC
>ERZ772960.711-NODE-711-length-28342-cov-7.190724_pt1 | contig 28342 bp, 28 predicted proteins | sample MGYA00580678_ERZ772960 | MGnify/ENA primary metagenome ERZ772960 (study PRJEB29015, sample SAMEA2737930) | human oral metagenome | biome: human oral; feature: human-associated habitat; material: dental | place: China | collected 2059 ... | reverse complement strand
CAGGCAACGTATCTGTGCAAATTTGATGAGACTGGGAGACGCAAGGAAACGTATGCAACATCCGGAATGTCAGCCGCAGAGAAATCTGCTTATCTGGCATCGGGATATGTGGAAATCCCTGAGTCTGAGTGGTTGTACTACATAGGAGGAGTGGGGAACGGCGACAACGGCACGGGCTACATCCGCGACCAAAAGACAGGCAAGCCCGTATCTGCGCCCGCTGCACCTGCGGCTGAACCGAACCACTCTGAGACTGTCATCGACGAAGAGCGACTTGCCGCCTTTGAAGCAATGGCAGCCCAGGAGGCACGTCTTGACGCACAGGCAGAGCGCATCGCAGCCCTTGAAGCCGCGCTCAAAGCGAAAGGAGGTGACAGCAAATGAAGAAGTGGCCTTACATGATTCCGATCTACGCATACCTTGTGCGTACTGGCAAGTGGGCAATCTCCGAGGAGGACAAGACTGAAGGTCAGAAAGTCGTTCCCGAGGCATACCGTGAGGACGTAGCCGCCTACCTTGCAGAGCACGCCGCAGGATAACAAAGAGCGCAGAAAAGCCGTCATAACAAGTGGCGGCTTTTTCTGTGCAGAGAAAGGGCTAAGATGGTTCGCTATTTACAATTTGCGCAAAAGGCAATAGAATATATCCAAAAAAAACTAAGGGGGAGACCGATGGATAATCTAATGCCTGAAAATGATGGCCCAAAACTGTCGGAGGAGGTAAAGAATCAAATACGTAGAGCGCTTAAACAACGTGGTGCGCTAAACCCGTGCCCTCGTTGTGGGAACAGGGGGTTTGTCTTGGCAGACGGAATACTAGCCTCTCCAATTCAAGAAAATCTGGAGGAGTTCGTTCTTGGCAGCAGTATTCCCTCAGCCGTTGTCATATGCAATCACTGTGGCTATATGAGCCTTCATGCGCTCGGCGTGTTGGGGTTGATGGATCTTGTGCGCGGAGACGATCAGAGTGAGTGAGCAAGATGCAAAAGAGAGTTTACAGCTCACGCATACGGTACGCGGAGAATTTTTGCACGAGTCCGTAGAAGTTGAGTATATAAACAATACAGGGCAGACGTTTCTCACAATCTCATCAGATCGGTTGGAGTTACGTGCACGTGATTTTTCGGAGAATATAAAAAAACGCACTGCGTGGGTTGGAAGCCTCGGGCTTGCGGTTTCTACATTCACGACATTGATGACGACGACCTTTCATAACGTCATGGGGTTCAGTGCAGAGGTGATTCGCTCCTGCTTTTTGTTGATTTGCATACTCAGTGTTTGCCATAGCGTGTATAAACTTGGCGGAGTTGTTATAAAAAGGAAGATCAAGCATACACACCAAAAGAATTTGTAGAGTTGTGTAAGAAACGATCACAACCCGAAAAGAAAAAGTAAAAATCAAGCTACACGATGAAAGTCGCTGTAGCTTTTTTATTTCTAATCAAAGGAGGTACAAATATTGACGGATGTAACGATATTCCTGCGCGGCCTTATCCCGACGCAGGTGCAGATCGAATGGGGGGCGATTGTGTCTGTGGTAGGGTCGATATGCTCGTATAGCCTCGGCTGGAACGGGATCCTGGAGGCACTTGTCTTTGCGATGGTGATTGATTACGTATCGGGGCTTCTTGCCGCGTACATCAACCCGCGTATGAAACTTGATAGCCGAAAGGGATTTCGAGGGATTGCCAAAAAGATCATGATCCTGCTCCTCGTATCACTTGCGCATTTTGTCGACCAGGCGACAAGTCAGACGGTCGTGCAGACCGTCGCTATTTGGTTTTTCCTGGGCAACGAGGGGTTATCAATCCTCGAAAATGCGGCAAGTGCAGGGCTTCCGGTGCCAAAGAAGCTGCGCGACACCCTCGAACAGCTGAAAAACGAGAAGGATGAGAAGAATGAGAAGAAGGGAGAAACGAACATATGAAAGTATTTTTGAACCCCGGTCACGCACCGAACGGCAACCCCGACCCCGGCGCGTGCGGATGTGGACTTCGTGAGTGCGACGTTGCAAAGAGCGTCGCTGACCTCGTAGAGCATTATCTCACGGCGGCAGGCGTGGAGGTCGTCGACAATCTGCAGGATGACAGCCTCTATGCAATTACGAATGCGGCTAACGCGAGTAGTGCGGACATCTTCGTCAGCATCCACTGTAACGCATTCAACGGTTCTGCATGCGGCACGGAGACGTGTGTGTACCCCGGTAGTGCAGCAGGTAACAAGCTCGGCGCGTGCATCCAGCAGCAGATCGTTGACAGTCTCGGAACAGTCGATCGCGGACTGAAAGTCCGTAAGGATCTCTGGGTGTTGAAAAGTACGGATATGCCAGCTGTCCTTGTGGAACTTGCATTCATCGACCACGAGGGGGATGCTGCACTCCTGCGTGACAGACAGGATGACTTCGCACGCGCCATTGCGCGCGGTGTGACCGACTATGCAACACGGTGAGGAGGCACGCCCAATGATTGAGAGAGGCAAGCGTGCTATTACAGAGCACAAAACAGCCCTGCTGGTGATCCTGTGCCTCCTGATCGTCGGGCTTGCGTATACCGTTGGCAGGCATTCCGCATCGGAGCAGACCACCGCCGAAAAACCCGCTGTCATGACGCAGGAACAGACGCAGGACGTTAAGGCACTGCGGGCGCAGCTCGACATCTCCAAGAGCAACGCTGATACACTGCAGCGGCGTCTTGCGGACGTACAAGCGGGACAGCGTGCGCCTACGGTGACGTACCATGTCACAGCTCCCACGGTGGAGCGTGCTGCGCAGGTCGTCGAGAGGCAGATCAAGGAGGACAATCCGACATTGCCACGGGCAGTGCGGGAGAAGTCTGATCGTACCGTTGTGACCCCGATCACGAAAGATAAGGACGGCAAAGAGCTGCCGCAGGATGATCAGCGGGTTGACGTGTATAAGATCAACTTGCGCAAGGATCACCGCATTAAGGCGGGCGCGTCCGTCATTGACGGCAAGGCGTTGATGAGTGTCGGCTACGAGCAGGGCGGATTTGAAGCGCTGGCACATTTCGACGGCGGTCGATATAAGGGTGCGACGGTGATGTATAACGTCACGGAGTGGTAAGGTTTGTTTGCAAAAAACAACATGAGGGACAGCGTAACGTGCGCCGTCCCTCTGTTTTTGCGTGGTGGAGTTTGACATCATATTGACATCATATATGGTGATTAGATGATGTCATATCGAGCCATACGAAAAAGCTGTTTCCTTTATACACCAGCAATTCCGCGAAATGCCTATGTTCTAAAATGCAAAATAACAAACTCGAAATCAAGTGTGGTTAACAGCCACCGTGGGTTCGAATCCCACCCTCTCTGCCAGTGAAATACATGGCTTCGCAGATGGTTCTGCGGAGTCTTTTTTGCTTGAAGAATTAATCAGTGCTTCCTTAAGATGACACGATGTTGGACGCGTGATAAAATGGGGATGGAAATGTTTTTGAAAGGAATGGGCTTCTATGGCAGCGAGCAGCTTTTCCAAGAATTTGTCATCACGGACAAGGAAGCCCCCTCCTGATGACAAGACTGAAGTCAAAGCCCTCGCGAAATTGTCTTGCGAGGGCTTTTCGTATGTTGGACGTGGACAGAAAGGAAGAGGCAAATGCTGCAAAGCGAAAAGGTGGAGCGCGCCGTCAAGGCTGTGAACGAGTGCTGCGGGCATTGCGCCGTCTGTTCGCCCGATTGCCCCGTCTTCATCGCGCGGCGGGCGCTTGAAGGATTGGCGGGTGACTTGCATGCGTATGAGGAGGAACAGGCGGGGCAGCACGATTGTGAAGAATGAGATGACATGTTTTCATTCTATTTTACGGCAGGGCTGATACAATGAAACCGATGTGCAATCTTAAGGAAGTGCTGATTAAATGAAGTTGCTCAGATTCACACAGATGCGCTGTATCTATCTAGGAGACAAACCACAGGCGTAGTGGTGCTACGCCGCGGATTTGTCGACGACGAGAGGACAGTGCAGATGTGTGAAGATGGGTGGCTGAATTAATCAGTGCTTCCTTTAAGGCGCGCCGCAAGGTACGGAGAAAGCCGTGCCTAGGCGCACATGGGAGGATATTCGACGATGGTTTTGTTTCTCGCGCTTGCCTCGATTATCGCGCTGACACTCGTCGCATTTCGCTATCTTGCGGAAGGGAAGCGGCTGTTTCGTTTGCGCGCTGCGGTTCTCGTCTTTGATGTGCTAGCAATCGGATGGTTTTTCGTCAGTGCACAATTATTTCACCGCATCGGCGGATCGCTTGTGCTTGCGCAGGGGATTGTGCTCTTTTTTATGATGCAGGTGATTGCGGCGATTTTGCTTGCGCTTGCGGCGTTCGTTCGCTTCTTATGGCGGTGCATGATGGCCGTGCCCGCTGATGCGGGGCGGCGGCGCGTGCTCGCGCGGGCCGCCGCCTATCCAGCGGCTGCGGCGGGAATCGGGCTTTATGGAAGCTTCTGGGAACAGCACGCGACGGTTGAGCGGGTTTTCTCGATTCCGGTTCGCGGCCTTGCGGCAGGGGGCGCGGTGCGGATTGCGCAGATCAGCGACGTCCATCTCGGCACGTTCTTTTCGCCGTCTGACCTCGACGCATTGCTCACGCGCATAGCAGGGAACGCAAAAAAGCCCGACCTCCTTGCGGTGACGGGCGATCTTTTTGACGATGCGGAAATGAATCCAGAGGCGGTGCGCATTCTCGATGCGCACGTCGGGGACTATCCCGATGGGATCTGGTACGTGCTCGGCAACCACGAGCATTTTCGCGGCGCGCAAAAGATTCTCGCCATGCTGAAGGAAACAAAGGTGCACGTCCTCGTCAATGCGGCGGCTCGCATCAAGGGGCGGGAGCTTTGGATTGCGGGCGTCGATTATCCGATGGATCGCCCGCATTTTGACGCGCAGCGCACGGCGTTTGCGGAAAAGACGCTGGGGGGCATTCCAGAGGGCGCGCCGACGGTTCTCCTCGCGCATCACCCGGAATTCATCGACGAGGCGGCAAAGCGCGATATTGCGCTGACGCTGACGGGACATACGCACGGCAGCCAATTCGGCTTGTTCGGCATCCCGCTTTTCCCCGTTTTCAAGTACACGCGCGGCATGGTGCATATTGGGGAAAGCATCGGTTACGTCCACTCGGGCAATGGGAGCTGGTTCCCGTTCCGCTTCGGCTGTCCGCCAGAAATCGCGTATTTTGACCTCATGCCGCAGGAGTAAGCTGTAAGTCAGTGCATGCTGCCGAGCAGGATGAGGCGCGCGCCGAGCGCGAACATGGCGAGAGAGAGCAGGGCGAGAATGACCTTGCTCTTTGTTTTTTTGGAGATCTTTGCGCCGATCTGCGCGCCGATTGCTGCGCCGATGGAAATGCAGATGGCAGGCACCCATACGATATGGTCGAGCAGGAAGTGGCTGACGACGCCGAACGCCGAGGAGCACGCGAGCACGAAGTGGCTCGTCGCCGTCGCGACGTGGACGGGGAAGCCGAGCAGGTAGATCATCAGCGGCACGTGGATGACGCCGCCGCCGACGCCGAAGATGCTCGAGATGAAGCCGACGCCGAGGCTCGCGAGGATGCCGAGGCTGCGTGGGTACTGAAAATCCTTGGGGAGCTCCACCATGTCAACAGGCGGCTTGTGCGTCGAGTTCCAGTACATGATGCACGCCATGATGAGGAGGAACGCGCCGAAGTAGAAGTCGAGCTTCGTCATGTCGAATTTGTCGACGATGGAAGAGCCGAGCCACGCGCCGGGCAGCGTCGCGAGCGCAAATGGAACGGCGGCATGGAAGAAGACGCGCTTCTGGCGGATGTAGGCGAACGTGCCGGAGGCGGCGTTCGCGAGCACGACGACGAGCGACGTGCCGGTAATCTGCGCGGCGGAGTGGAAGTACGGGTAGACGCCGCCGTCGGAGAGCAGCAGGATAAAGATCGGCACGCATATCAGGCCGCCGCCAATGCCGACGAGCGTGCCGAACGTGCCGACGAATGTGCCGAGGAGCAGGAAGAGTACGATGTCCATAAAACCCTTCTTTCTTATTTGCATGAAACCATACGGTTATTATAACACAAATACGCCTAGACAATTTAATTTATTTATGGTAAGATAATAAAGCAATTTTCAGCAAATTCAATACAGAGGAGGGTAGTTTATTTTTTCAAACATGGAGGTTTGTGCATAAAATGCATAAAATTTTTATGAGGTGATAGTTTATGGTCACATTCCTGGTAGCACTTTTAGCTCTCATTGCAGGATACTGCATCTACGGCAAGATCGTCGACAATATCTTCGGGCCGACGGACAAGCCGACGCCGGCGCTCGTCCACAATGATGGCGTCGACTACATTCCCCTTCCGACGTGGAAGGTCTTCATGATCCAACTCCTCAATATCGCAGGCCTTGGCCCGATCTTCGGCGCGCTCGGCGGCGCGCTCTGGGGGCCTTCGGTCTATCTCTGGATCGTCTTCGGCACGATCTTCGCGGGCGGCGTGCACGACTATCTGTCGGGCATGATTTCCCTGCGCGAGGACGGCAAGAGCATTTCGGAGGTCGTCGGCAACCACATGGGCTCTGTGATGCTCTTCATCATGCGCATCTTCTCCGTCGTCCTGCTCGTCCTCGTCGGCACGGTCTTTATGACGGGCCCTGCGGGGCTCATCTCCAAGCTCACGGGCGTTGCGGTCACGATTGTCCTGCCGTGCGTGCTCCTCTACTACTTCCTCGCGACGCTCCTGCCGATTGACGCGATCATCGCGCGGTTCTATCCGATCTTTGGCGCGTGTCTCATCATCATGGCGCTCGGCATCATGGGCGGCATGCTCTTCGGCGTCGGCGGGCATACGATGCCCGAGATGCAGCTCGCGAACCTGCACCCGAAAGGGGATGCGATGCCGATTTGGCCGCTGATGTTCATCACGGTCGCCTGCGGCGCGGTCTCCGGATTCCATGCGACGCAGTCGCCGATCATGGCGCGCTGCCTGAAGGATGAGCGCCTTGGGCGTCCCGTGTTCTACGGCGCAATGGTCGCTGAAGGCATCATCGCGCTCATCTGGGCGGCGGCCGGCGTGACGTTCTACGACAGCACGGGCGGTCTTGGCGCGGCGCTTGCCGCTGGCGGTCCTGGCACGGTGGTCTACGATGTCTGCGTCGGCTTCATGGGCGGCACGGGCAGTATGACGGGCTACATCGGCGCGACGCTCGCGATGCTCGGCGTCATCGCCTGCCCGCTGACCTCTGGCGATACGGCGTTCCGCAGTGCGCGCCTGACGCTCGCAGACTGGCTGAATGTCGACCAGACGGCAGGTGCGAAGCGACTGTTGTTCGCCGTGCCGCTCCTCGGCATCGGCGGCATTCTCTCGCAGATGGACTTCAACATCATCTGGCGTTATTTCTCTTGGACGAACCAGACGCTTGCCATGATCGTTCTCTGGACAGGCGCGGTCTACCTCTTCCGCACGAAGAAGGACAGTCTCGCGTATCTCATTCCGGCAATCCCCGCGACGTTCATGTCGGCCGTCACGTCGACCTACATCCTGCAGGCGCCGGAGGGCTTCAAGCTCGCGACGAGCATCACGTACCCCGCCGGCATCGTCTTTGCGATTCTCTGCGTCATTTTTTTCGCACGCCACACGGTGCTCAAAAAAGCATAAGACGCCTGTTGATAGATAAGAAAAGCCTTCCGTTCGTGGAGGGCTTTTTGCTGCGTGGAAGGTTTTTTCTCAGTTTTCGCGAAATAGAAAAGAGAATGTGATCGTGTATCTGGAAAGGGAGGTCGGCGTTATGGCTGCCTTTTTGCATGAGGATTTCCTGCTCGATACGGAGCTTGCGCGGCGGCTCTACCATGGCTGCGCGGAGCGGCTTCCCATCATCGACTACCATACGCACCTTGCGGCGCGCGATATCGCGGAGAACCGCCGCTACCATAATCCTGCCGCCGTGTTCGTCGACACGCCGTTTGCGCGGCGCGCCATGCGCGCGGCGGGCATTTCCGAAGAAATTCTGTCGGGACGCATGGGGACGCCACGCGAGCGGTTTGCGTCCTTCGCCGCGGCGCTTCCGCGCGCGGCGGGAAGCCCACTCTATCTCTGGGTGCATCTTGCGCTGCGCCGCTGCTTCGGCTGCGATCTCGTCCTCTCTCCGACGACGGCGGACGCGGTATGGGCGCATTGCGAGGAGCAGCTCGCAAGGCCGGATTTCACGATGGAGGGGGTCCTGCAGCAAGGCAAAGTCGAGTTGCTCTGCACGAATGACGATGTGGCGGACGATCTCAAGTACCATCGCATGATACGCGAGCGGCATGAGATGGATCCCGGCGTCGCGGCGATGGAGGTTCTGCCGACGCTCCACCTCGGCGCGACGCTTGCGGCGGCGCATCCCGACTGGGGCAACTACATGCGCTATCAGCTGGGGCAGGCGGCGGACGTCGACATCACGACGATGCGCGACGTGCGAGAGGCGCTTCAAAAGCGATTTGACGCATTCGCAGAGCTCGGCTGTCGGACGGTCGACCTGCCGCTTCCCACGATTCTGTGGTGCGAGGCGGCGGAGTATGAGCTCGATGACATCGTCGGGCATCTCGTGCATGGGCGTGGGCTTCCAGACCGCACGGAGCTCGCGAAGTACCAGACGGCGATCCTGCAGTTTGCCGGACGTGCCTGTGCGGCGCGCGGCTGGGTCATGCAGGTGCACACGGGCATCCTGCGCGGGCAGAACCGCAAAATGGAAGGGCGGCTCGGACACGATGCGGGCTTTGACTCGATCACATCGGAGACGGAGGGCGCGGGGCTCGCCTCCCTCCTTGACTTCTTGACGCGCGCCGAAGCGCTCCCGCGCACGATTGTGAGCTCGATGAACCCCGCCGCGCAGACGATTGTCGACGCGGTGCTCGGCGCATTCCAGACGGGCGGCGCGGGGCATCTTCAGCAGGGGCTCTCGTGGGTCGCGAGCCAGACGCGGACGGGGCTCTGGGCGCAGCTTGCGGGGCTTTCCTCGCTCGGCGTGCTCGGTGAGACGATTGCGCCTGCGAGCGAGGGCAGGAGCGCATTCTCGTGGACGCGCCACGAGCATTACCGCCGCGTCCTCTGCAGTTTCCTCGCGCGTCTCGTAGCAGAGGGCGTCTATCCGGAAGACGAAGCGGCGCTCGGGCAGATCGTGCAGGACGTCTGCTATCAGAATGTGCAGCGGTATTTTTTCACACAGAAGGAGTAAGGCATGGCGGAGAAGAAGGGCGTCGAGACGAATACGAAGGCGCTTCAGTTTCAAGAGTTTTTGATGGAAAACGAGATTGACGTATTCAGCACGGAATCGACGGATGACGAGCGCCAGACGGTCATTTTCCGCTCGCGCATTGAGACGTGCGGGCAGATCCTGCCGATGGCGATCTTCATCGATACGAGCATCTTTACGGTCATTCGGACGCAGATCATCGCGGCGCTTCCCGCTGACAAGCAGCCGCGCATCAAGGAATACCTCAACGCACTCAACACGCGCTACAAGATTTTCAAGTATTATATGCGCGAGGACGGCACGATCTTTCTGGAGGTCTGCCTGCCGTTCGTCGATGAGGCGTTTGACAGCAAGATGGTTCAGCTCATTTTGAGCGTGATTGTCCGGCACCTTGAAGATACCTATGAGGAGATCATGGGGCACGTCTGGGGCAAGGGCAAATAAATTTATACGGTGTATGTATCTTTGGGAGGGACTGGCATGAAAGTGCGGTCAGAAATCACCATCAAGAAGGAGCGCTGCAAGGGCTGCGGCATCTGCGCGGCATTTTGCCCAAAGGCGGTGCTCGAGGTCGACGCGCTCGGCAAGATCCATATCAAGGACGGCGAGGCATGCATCGGCTGCGGTCAGTGTGAGCTGCGCTGCCCGGATTACGCGATCTTCGTGGACCGAGCAAAGGAGGCGGCAGTATGACGAAGGCAAGGCTCATGCAGGGCAATGAGGCGTGCGCCGAGGGCGCAATCGCCGCAGGCGTCAATTTCTTTGCAGGCTATCCCATCACGCCCTCGACGGAGATCGCCGAGACGATGGCGCGCCTCCTGCCGAAGACGGGCGGCAAGTTCGTCCAGATGGAGGACGAGATCGCGAGCATGGGCGCAATCCTCGGCGCGTCGCTCGCGGGCGCGAAGGTCATGGATGCGACGAGCGGCCCGGGCTTCTCGCTGAAACAGGAGCTGATTGGCTATGCGGCGTGCGCCGAGATCCCGTGCGTGCTCATCGACGTGCAGCGCGTCGGCCCATCGACGGGGCAGCCGACGGCGCCCTCGCAGGGCGACGTCATGCAGGTGCGCTGGGGCACGCACGGCGATCACCCGATGCTTGCGCTTTCGCCGTGGAGCGTCCGCGAGACGTTCGATGCGACGGTCATGGCTGTAAGCTACGCGGAGCGCTTCCGCACGCCCGTCGTCGTCCTGATGGACGAGATCGTCGGCCATCTGCGCGAGAAAGTAGAGCTTCCCGAACGCGTGGAGCAATATCCGCGCCGGAAGCCGAAGCTGACGCGCGCGGAGGGCTACGAGCCATTCACGCCAGACGCGGATCTCGTGCCAAATGTCGCGGACTTCGGCACGGGCTATCATATCCATGTGACGGGGCTCATCCACGACGAAACGGGCTTCCCATCGGGCAGCCCGCTCGTCACGGAACAGGCAATCGCCCGCCTGCATGAGAAAATCGCCCGTGCGGGCGAATCCATCATTCACACGGAAGAATCGTTCATGGAGGATGCCGAGTGGGCCGTCGTCGCCTTTGGCGGCACGGCGCGGACTGCCTATGAGGCGGTGCGCGCGATGCGGGCGCGCGGCGAGAACGTCGGACTTCTGCGCCTCATGACGATCTGGCCGTTCGCCGATGCGGCGGTTGCGCGTCTCGCGAAGTCCGTGCGCGGCATTCTCGTCGCGGAGCTGAGCTACGGGCAGATCGTCCATGAGGTGCGCCGCGCGGCGGCAGGCGCGTGCCCCGTCTCGCTCTGCGCGAAGTACGATATGAAGGCGTTTGAGCCCGCTGACATCGTCCGCGGCATCGAGACGATGATGGGAGGTGCGGCAAAGTGAGCACAGATACGGCAAAGCGGAGTTTTGAAGGCTATTTTCGCGAGAACCGCCTCCCGCACCTCTGGTGTCCGGGCTGCGGCAACGGCATCGCGATGAAGGCAATCGTGCAGGCGATTGAGAAGAAGGGCTTTTCGCAGGATAATACGGTCATCGTGTCGGGCATTGGCTGCTCGTCGCGCGCGTCGGGCTACATGGACTTTGACACGCTCCATACGGCGCACGGGCGCGCGATCCCGTTTGCGACGGGCATCAAGCTCGCCAATCCCGCGCTGAACGTCGTCGTCATCACGGGCGACGGCGACTGCACGGCCATCGGCGGCAATCACTTTATACACGGCTGCCGCCGCAACGTCGATCTCACGGTCATTCTATTCAACAACAACATCTACGGCATGACGGGTGGGCAGGCGTCGCCGACGACGCCGCTCGGCGCAAAGGCGACGACGGCACCGTATGGATCGGTCGACCGCCCCTTTGACGCGTGCCGGCTCGCCGAGGCGGCAGGCGCGACGTACGTCGCCCGCTCGACGGCGTTCCATGTGAAGCACCTCGCCGATATGATTGCGGCAGGCTTTGACAACAAGGGCTTTTCCTTCATCGAGGCAATGGTGCAGTGCCCGACGGCATACGGGCGCAAGAACAAGATGGGAAGCCCTGCCGAGATGATGATGTGGATGCGCGACCACGCGGTGATGAAGGCGGCATTCGACAAGCTGCCGGAGGAGGAGAAGGCGTCAGAGAAGTTCCCCATCGGCCTGCTCTTCGCGGCGCACGATGTGGATTACGACACGGCGTATGATGCCGTCATAGAGCGCGCGGGAGGTGCAGACAAATGAAGCAGCAGCTTAGACTCTCCGGCTCGGGCGGGCAGGGTGTCATTACGGCGGCGATCATCTTCGCGGAGGCGGCCGTCGCCGCGGGGCTGGAGGCCGTGCAGTCCCAGTCGTATGGCCCGGAGGCGCGCGGCGGCGCGTCGAAGTCCGAGGTCATCATAAGCGACGAGGCAATCTACCATCCGCACGTCGAGACGCCCGATCTCGTGCTCGCCATGACGCAGAAGGCGGCGGACAAATACTATGGCGATCTGAAAGACGACGGGCTTCTCGTGCTCGACGAGCAGCTCGTGCCGAACCCGCCCGCTTACCCGCATACGCTCCGCATCCCCATCACGCAGCTGGCGGTCGATACGCTCGGCAAGACGCTCTTCGCGAATATCGTCGCACTCGGCGCGCTCGTCCGACTGACGGGGCTCGTCTCTCTGGACGCCGTCCGGGAAAGCGTCGCAAATCGCGTGCCGCCCCATACGGCAGAGCGCAATATGAAGGCGCTCCAAGTCGGCTGGGATGCGGCGGACAAGGCGCTCCAAGCGGGTTAAATAAGAATGAAACAAATAAAAGAGCCCTTCCCGAATCGTGAGAAGGGCTCTTTTATTGCTTGCATTATTCTGCTGCTGCGACGACTTCCTTGCCGTCATAGTAGCCGCATTCCGGGCAAACGTGATGCGGCATCTTCGGCTCGTGGCACTGCGGGCAGGCGACGAAGCCGGGGACTTTGAGCTTCCAGTTCGCGCGGCGCTGATCGCGGCGTGCCTTCGAGGTTTTGCGCTTTGGTACTGCCATGGATTTCACCTCCGAGGTTCATGTCTGTTTTTCTGTGAAGTCCATGCAGGATTGGTTGATGCTGATGGATGGTTCACGTTAGGCTATTGGGTTGTATAGTTTTGACATACTAGAGTATAGTATCAGTTTTTGCCGCCGCTTGCAAGCCCTTTTTACAGGAAACCGCCCATCAGTCGTGGCGGATGAAGTCGGAAATCGAGCGGCGCAGCGGCCTTGCGGCAGGCGTTGGCGCAGGCGCAGGGCTTGGCGTCGGCGCGGCGGGCGGCGTCGGCATACCCGGGATGTGGGGCGTAGGGCGCGGTGCGGCGCTTCTCGCGCCGAGCCCCATGCCGGAATTGATGGCGGAGAGCGTCGGGACGCTCTGTCCGCTTGCCGTTCGCGCGGAGGTGCGCGGCGCAGCAGGCGTGGCGGGGGAGGCGGCATTTGCGCCCGCCGCGCTTCCTGCAGGCGCAGGATTTGAGAGGTCGGTCAGCTGGACTTCGAGCGTGTCGCCGTTCTTGACCGGGTCGGTGAAGTCGGCAGGCGCACCATTGACGAGAATCGCAAAGCTGACATGGCTCGTCGCAGCGGGCGGCTGGAATCCGACGGCGAGCAGCGCGTCGCTGACGGTCGTCGTCTGGCGCAGGGACTTCTTGTAGGTGATGTCAAATCCGTCGTCGACGAGCGTGCCGGGGCTTGCGCTCCTGCCGTTGACGGTGAGCGATACGGTCGCCGATGGGATCTGCACCTCCGCGCCTTCGTAGTAGATGACGAGCGACGTGTCGAGCTCCGTGAGGTTCAGGATGTCGCTGAGCTTCGGCGACTCGTCGGCGATGTACTCGATGTGATCGCCCTCGTGGATCGGCATGGAGAGCGTGACGGGCTCATCGTCGAGGAGGATCTCCGGCGTGCAGGCGTAGACGGTCTCCTCGCCGTTCAGCTTATAGTGGATTTTCCGGCCCGTCGGCGGGTAGCCCGCGGCGAGCAGTGCCTCGCCGACGCTGTTAAACGCGCGGCTTTCGATGAGGTCGCCGTCGGCGAGGACGCGCTCTGCATCCGCCTCCTCGCCGTTTACGGTGACGTTCTGGCGGATGTGCTTTTCGCGTCCGTTGATGTAGAGGATAAATTCCTGCCCCGTCGTCACGAGGTCGCCGAGCTTCACGACGGGCGTCGTGCCGTTCTCGCCGGGGATGACGGTGATATGGCAGCCGTCGCGGATGACGGTGTCGAGGTCGGCTTCCTCGTCGTTCAAGAGGATTCTCGCAAATGTGCCGAGCGTGCCGGGGAACGTCTTTGTCTCGCTGCCGATGCTGACCATGAGGCCGAGCCCCGGACGGCCGTTGTACTTGCGCAGGTTGATGCCCGCATTTAAGAGCGCGTCGCTGACGGTCAGCTCGCGGAAGTTGAAGAGGCTGTACTCCTCGTCGTTGACGTAGACGGAGAGGAAGTGGAGCGTATTGAGCGAAGCAATCTTCAAGATGCCGAGCGGCGTGACGGCGTCGGGGGAGTGAAGCTCGTCGGGGATGTCTGCGACGCCATCGACGGCGTCGGGGTGGCGGACGGCGACGCGGCTTGGCACCATGCCGAGCGTCTCGGCGACGAGCTCCTGCAGGTGAGGCGTCAGCGATCCGCCGCCGACGAGCATGATCGCCTGCGGGATCTCGGTATTGAGCTCGATGATCGTCTTGGCGATTGCGCTCGCGAGGTTCTCGATATTCGGCAGGACGGGCTCGATGATTTCCTTTGCCGTCATTTCAAACGACTGGCCGAGGATGTCGGTGAATTTCGAGGACTCGCCGCTCGATGCCTTGCGCTTGATCGCCTCCGCGACGTTGAAGTCGAGCAGGAAGCGCTGCGAGATCGCCTCGGTGATCTCGTCGCCCGCGAGCGGGACCATGCCGTAGGCGATGACCGAGCCGTTCTTCGTGATGGCGACGTCAGACGTGCCAGCGCCGATGTCGACGAGGACGAGGTTCAGATGGCGCATCGTCGGCGGGATGAGGACGTTTATCGCGGCGATTGGCTCGAGCGTCAGCGCGCGCATTTCAAGCCCCGTCTGATGGAGCGCGCTCTGCATGGAGTCGATGACCTGGCGCGGCAGGAATGTCGCGATGACGACGGACTTCGCCTTTTTGCCGCGCTGCCCGATGAGCGATTTGAGCTGGATGTCGTCGAGGAGGTAGCGTATCGTGCTGTACCCGACGCAGTAGTAGCGCGTCGGGTCTTCGACGGTGTTGCTCGACGCGAGCTTTGCCTGTGCCGCCTGCACGCCCGCAAAATCGAGGCTGCGCTGCTGCTCGGCCGTGATGAGACCGCTCACCTCGAGCTCCGCCTCCGCCGTCATCGTGTAGAGCGCGCGTCCTGCGGCGGCGACGGCGGCGTTATGCAGAGGTCCCGTCTTTTCTTCTAATGCTTCCTTGACGTCGCGGATGATGGAGGCAACCTGCAGGACGTCGTGGATCTGCCCGTCGAGCATGGCACGCGTCTTGTGCTCAAGGCGTTCCGTCGCGACGATATGCATTGTGCCGCGCGCGTCCTGCTCGGCGACGATGCCGATGACGCTGCGCGTGCCGATGTCGAGCGCGAAGATGCGGTCGTGGCTTTCCTCTCCCTGCGCAGCCTTGACGGATTTGACGGGCGCGGCTTTTTTCGGGCGGCTTGCCCGCTTTGCGGCAGACTTTTCGACGGCGGGGGCTTCGTCCTGCGCGATGGCAGAGACGGCGACTTTTTTGACAGTAGGCATAGAAAACTCCTTAAAACTTCTTAAAACTCGTTATGTGCAAGCAATATTTCACGAAATAAAAAGGTTATTTCTATCTATTTCGCGAATACTAGAATAGAATCCTGTTTGAAAATGAAAAATTCCATCCGGGCGCAGTCCGCTGTGTTCAGATGAAGGAATTGAGGTGTGATAGTATGACAGGGAATCGAGAAGTGATCACGGGCAGTGATTTCAAGCGCATGGTCAGTGGCGCGTACAGCGAGTTCCTGCTCGAATACGAGCATATCAACCAGCTAAAGGGCGCGGGGCGCGCGCCGGGCACGCATATCCTGCGGACGATGGGCGCGGCGGTGCTTGCGCTCGCGGACGTCAAGGACGCGGGCATCGGCGGCTACGCGCAGCGCATGGCGACGGCGGCGGTATTCGGCGCGCGCGGCAGTGCGGGCGTCGTGCTCGCCCAGCTCTTCCGCGGCATCGCAAAGGGGCTCACGGGCAAGTATAGTGCGACGAGTTCGGCGTTCGGCAAGGCGTTCCAGTACGGAATCCTCTACGCGCAGCGCGTCGTGCCGGACGAGCCGGAGCGGCCGATCATCACGGTCGCGAAGTCCGTCGCGAAGGGCGCGTACCATGCCGTCCGCGCGAATCTCCCGATTACGGAGATCCTCGGCGCGGCGCTGCAGGCGGGCGAGGACTCGCTGAAGTTCGTCGACCGCGAGGACGCGGGCGCGCGCATCATGTTCACCTTCCTCGCGGGCTGCCTCAAGGGACTGGACGGCAATTTCGTCTCGCCCGCCATCAGCCTGTCGCTCGGCCTCGTCGCGGGGCAGCAGGGGCTTCAAGATCCGCGCGAGGATCTCGTGCGTCCGTACTGCGTGCGCCTTTCCATCCGCAACCCGAAGATCGATATGGAGGAATTCAAGAAGCAGCTGCAGGAGTATTCCGTCTTTGCGCTCGTCGAGCCGCGCGGCAAGGACGTTCTCGTGCACCTTCATACGGATCACCCCGGCAAGGTCGTCGACCAGGCGATTGGCTGGGGACCGCTCCATGAGATCTGCGTGACGAACATGAGCGAGAGCCACGCGCTTGGCGCGCACGGCGCGTTGATGAAGGTCGCGCTGCTCGCCGTCTCGGAAAACCGCGTGCAGGCGCGCGAGCTGCAGGAAGGCGGCATTCACGTCATCGTCAGCGGCAGCGAGGAGGCGTGCCCGTCCGTCGGGGAAATCGTTAATGCGGCGCACAGCGATCTCGCGAAGAGCTATGTACTTCTCTCGTGGAGTCATGACTTCCGCCTCGTCTTCCGCCAGGCGAAGCGCCTGCTCGGCGAGCGCGTCGAGCTCGTGCTCTGTGGGGACAAGGTACAGCAGGCAAAGGCGATGCGCGCTTTCGATGCAGAAAAGAGTGCGGCGGAAAATGCCAAGGCGATGCGTGAGGCGGCAGGGATTGCATAAGGGGTTGCGCGAAGCGTTATAGGAGTTCGAGCAGCTTTCCCGTGACGCTCTTTGGCTCGATGGCCTCCATGCAGGCATTTGTCTTGTGCCTGCATTTCGTCTTGCAGCAGGCGAGGCAGCTGTGCGGCGACACGATGAAGCAATGGCCTTCGGTGAGCGGCCCGTAGATGGTCGGGAGCGTTGGTCCCCAGAGCGAGAGCGTCGGGAGATGGACGGCTTCGGCGAGGTATAGCGAGCCCGTGTCGCACGTCAGCAGCAGGTCGGCCCGCTGCATGAGGGCGGCAAGCAGCATGAGCGTCGTTTCGCCTGCGACGGAGTGCGTCGTTCGTTCCAGGTGCCGGAGCGAGCGGCGCACTTCCTCTATATAGGGGGCGTCGTCCCTCGTGCCGATGAAGGCGATCTGGATATGCGGGGGCAGCGGCGCGAGCGCCGCCGCGAATTTCGCCGTGCTCCAATGCTTGTCGGGCCACGTCGTCCGCACGGCGACGAGGAGCAGGGGGCGGCTTTCGTCGCCTGTCACAATCGCGTGCGCGCGGCAAAGGTCTGCGATAGGCGCAGAAAGGGACTCCGGAACGGCGAGCACAGGGCCGGGGACAAAATCCTCCGATTCGAGGCCGAGCGGCGCGAGCGCCGTCATGTAGCGGCGCACCTTATGCGGGCTTTCGATATCGGGTGCCATTTCCGTCATAAAGAACGAGTTTCCCTCGTGGCGCTCGTGGATGCCGATGCGGCGCGGCGCGCAGCTCATGCGCGTGAGGATTCCCGTCAGAAAAAGCCCCTGCAGGTCGAGCGCGACATCAAAGGCATGGGGGCACAAAAGCGCGCGCGCTTCCCTTAGCGCGCGGATCGCCCTTGCGAGCTGCCGCTTTCCCACCGCCTCATCGAAGGGGCGGCGATCCCAGACGAGCAGGCGGTCGATGTCGGGATTGCCCGCCAGGAGAACGCTGGCAGGCGGGCTTGCGAGCCATGTGACGTGGCAGTCGGGACGCTGCCGCTTCAGATTGCGCACGACTGCCGTCGCGTGGAGCACGTCGCCGATGGCGCTGAGGCGGACGACGAGGACGCGCGCGCCTTGGGGAAGGTTGCCGCAGTTCATGGAGAGCGTTCCTTTCTACTTGAAAGGTCTTATAATCATTACTCATTAGTGTAGCACAGGCGTGCCTATTGGTTCAACCGCAAGGGGGATGTAATTTGCTGAGGGATATTCAGATTCAATCGGTTTCGACGGATGTGTCCTACGCGCGCGGCGTGGAGGGCTTTGAGCGCGGGATGGTCGAGACGCTCACGCCGTGCGACGAGGAGGGGTCGGCGTATGACGCCGTCGTCGCATCCTTCAAGAGTGCGGGGACATACGACGTCCATGTGCGCCTCTCGCGGACGCGAAACTCCGTTGAGTCGTATCACTGCACCTGCCCCGCAGCCGAGCAATACCTCGGCGCGTGCAAGCACGTCGTCGCCGTCCTGAAGGAGCTGCAGGCGCGCGAGCAGGAAGATGACGCATGGACTCCCGTGCGCCCTGCGCCGAAGAAGAAGCGCGCCGCGAGCAAGGATCTCGTGACGAATGAGGGCGGGCATCAGCTCCTGCGCCTCTTTGAAGAGGCAGAGCCGATCCACGTCCCTATGGCGCAAGACCCCGTCTATCTCGTGCCGCGCCTCTTCTCGCAGCGGCTCCATGATGGCAGCACCCTCTGCTGGATTGAGTTCCGCATCGGGATGGAGAAGCTCTACGTCGTGCGGAATGTCGCGGATTTCATCGGAGCGGTCAAAAAGGGCGAGCCGTGGGCGCTCGGCAAGAGCGGCTCGATTGATACGGCGAATATCCACTGGGCAGATGCTATATCAAAGGGCTTGTGGGAGCTCATCGAGCAGGCGCATCGCGACGAGCAGAGTCTCCATACCTTTCAGGACGTGTCACGCTATTATTATGCGCCGTATCAGAAGACGTTCTTCGACGGCAAGCGCTTCCGCCTTTCGCCGCGCGATCTGGAGCGCTTCTTGACGCTCATGGGCGATATGGCATTTGACCTCTTCGTCAATGACAGCGAGGCCATCCGCGTGCAGGCCGAGGAGGGGCGTCCCGCGATCCGCGTCCTCGTGCGCCCGTACAAGGGCGGCGGCACGGTGCGGATGGAGGCGGGCGACATGCTCCCGCTCACCGAGGACGGGCGCCTCATCTATCAGTCGGAGCGCCTGTACCGCGTTCCAGCGGACTTTGCCAAGGTGTTCGTGCCGCTCTGGAACTCGTTTGCGCGCACCTCCTCCGTGCGGCTCGGCGCATCCGACCTCGCACGCTTTTTCGGCGAGGTGCTGCCGCGCATGGAGCAAGTGGCAGAGCTCGACGTCGCGCCGTCTTTCCTCAATACCTACATGCTCGCGCCCCTCGCCGCCGAGCTTTACCTCGACTACGAGCGCGACGGGATCGCCGTGCGGCCGCTCTTTTCCTACGGCGAAACGCGGTTCAACCCGCTCCTCGCCGAAGCGCCTGCCGCGGAAAACGGGCGCACGCTGATTCGCAACGAGCGCATGGAAAAGGAGCTTCTCGCGCGCTTCTCTGCCTACGGCTTTACGAAGAAGCGCGACCAGCTCGTCCAGCTCGATGAGGAGAAGAGCTACGACTTCTTGACGGAGTGCCTGCCAGCCATGCCCGACTGGGTCGAGGTGTTCTATGCCGACTCCTTCGAGAAGCGCCCCGTCCGCCCCATGCCGAAGGTCACGGCGGGCGTCAGCGTCAACGACATGGATCTCCTAGAGGTCACGTTTGACATGAAGGGCATGGACTTTTCCGAGCTCGTCGCGATTCTCGACTCCTACCGCCAGAAGCGCCGCTATCACCGCATGAAGGACAAGAGCTTCATCACGCTCGGCGACCAGCAGCTCGCGGCGATTGCCGATCTCGTCGAAGATGCGGGACTTAAAAATGGCACGGTCAAGGGCGGCGACACCGTCGAGATGCCGCTCGCGAATGCGCTCTATCTCGACTCGCTCGCGCGCGACGACGAGCTGCAGCTCGCGCGCAGCAAGGAGTTCCGCCGCATCGTGCGCGACATACGAAATCCGCAGGACGCGGACATTCCCGTGCCCGAGTCGCTGCAATCCATCCTGCGCGACTATCAGGTCACGGGCTTCAACTGGATGACGACGCTCGCGGCGCACCGCCTTGGCGGCATCCTCGCCGATGACATGGGGCTTGGCAAGACCCTGCAGGTCCTCGCATTCCTGCTCGCGAAGCAGGAAGCGGGCGCGCCGCCCTCGCTCGTCGTCGCGCCGACGTCGCTGCTCTACAACTGGCTCGACGAGATCGAGAAATTCGCGCCTATGCTCACGGCGCGCGCCGTGACGGGGACGAAGGGCGAGCGCGAGGCGATCCGCACCGATAGCGCGCCGTGCGATCTCCTCGTGACGACGTACAATACGCTAAAGCGCGATATTGACGCCTATGAGAAGCAGAAATTCCGCTACGTCTTCCTCGACGAGGCGCAGCATATCAAGAACCCCGCGACGCAGAGCGCGCGCGCCGTCAAGCGCCTCCACATGGCGGGCTGCTTTGCGCTGACGGGCACGCCCATCGAGAACACGCTCACGGAGCTTTGGTCGATCTTCGACTTCCTCATGCCGGGCTACCTCTTCGGCCATGCGAAATTCAAGCAGCGCTATGAGACGCCGATTGTCCGCGCCGACGACAAGAAGGCCATGCAGTCCCTGCAGCGCCACGTCATGCCCTTTATCCTGCGCCGCATGAAAAAGGACGTCTTGAAGGAACTCCCCGACAAAGTCGAGCGCAAGCTCGTCGGCACGATGACGCCGAAGCAGGAGAAGATCTACCAGGCGTGGTTCTTGAAGAGCAAGAAGGAGATCGCGAGCGAGCTTGCGGCCAATGGCTTCGGCGAGAGCCGCATCAAGATCCTCGCGATCCTTACGCGCCTGCGCCAGATCGCCTGCGACCCCGCGCTCTTCCTAGAGGGTTACGAGGGCGGCTCGGGTAAGCTCGATATGCTCGAGGAAGTCGTCGGTGAGGCAGTCGGGGGCGGTCATCGTATGCTCATTTTCTCGCAGTTCACGACGATGCTCTCCCATATCGCCGCGCGCCTGCGCCAGATGGGCATCGCGTTCCTCTACCTCGATGGATCGACGCAGGCGCTCGAGCGCATCCGACTCGTCAAGGCGTTCAACAGCGGCACGACGCCCGTGTTCCTCATTTCGCTGAAAGCGGGCGGCACGGGGCTGAACCTCACGGGGGCGGATATGGTCATCCATTTCGACCCGTGGTGGAATCCCGCCGTCGAGGATCAGGCGACTGACCGCGCCTATCGTCTTGGGCAAAAGAACAACGTGCAGGTCGTGAAGCTCCTCATGAAGGACACCGTCGAGGAAAAGATCTACAAGCTGCAAGAAAAAAAGAAGTCCCTCATCGACCAGATGATCCGGCCGGGAGAGAACTTCCTGTCAAAACTCACCGAGGAGGAGATCCGCGCGCTTTTCGAGCGGTAAAAGGCGGGTTTCCTCCCTTAAATACCCAAAATACCCTAGAAATACCCAAGAATCCACGGAAGGGAGGATACCGCCATGGCAGCATCCTCCCTTCAAAGCAGGAGTCCAAAGTGCCGTTCGCTTTAATGCCTAAACCTGCTAACAGCAGGTGGGTATCCTAAGTTTGGTTTGCTGTATTCGCCGAGGCGCACATCCGCCAAAATCAAATCGGATTCCCTATGAAAAATGTAGGTTAGACACGCTAAAGCCCGCGAACACCCCAGGCTTGTCCTTCTTTGCAAGTATCATAGCATAAAAATTTTTGCCTTGCAAGACTTGACAAGAAGGCGATTACGGGCAGGTTGTAGAAAAATAAAAAATCAAGTATAATAGGGCGAAAGAAAGTCTGGAAATCGGCGCCGCGTGGCGCAGGCAATAGGCAATAAATGGAAAACAGTGCCGAAAAGGAGAAAGACACATGGCAGCAACGTACAGCGTAGCGATCAGCTACGGACGCGATCTCGGTTGGATTGACTACGACGCAGAGGCAAAGGCGGCTGAGGTGCATCTGGGGAACGAAAAAGGGAAGAAGCTCGTCGAGGACTACCTCGCCGAGACGCATGAGATCAACGTCCCGCATGAGACGCTCATGGACTTCACGCATGAGCGCTTCGACCCGCTCGCCGACGAGGCGAGCCTGAAGACGGCGCTGACGCGCCTCTGGGGCGCGACGCAGGTGCAGGTCGACTGGAGCCGCCCCGTCGACTACGTCAAGGAGCACCCGCGCTACTGAGCGCAAAAGGGATTGTCACGAGCGTATCGGACAATCCCCCTTTTGCGTGTCAAGACTTATGCGCAGGCGCGGCGGGCGCATCCACGACCTCGATCGTGTCGAGCATTCCTTTGACCTGCTCGCGTATGTCCGCGAGATACGCCGCGCGAAGCGCCTGCTGCTCCGCACGCTCCGCCTCCGTCAGCCCCTCGCTGCGCTGCTTGCGCGAGAGCGCGTTGATGCGGGCAATCCGTTCCTTTGTTATCATGCGTGTTCGACCCTTTCAATTCATGCGATGTTTGGTTTCATTATAGCGAAAATGGATGAAAAGACAAGGGCGCATTTACGCGGGGAAGTTGTAAATAAATTGACGCAAAAAGTTCCATTTTGGAATCCGTTCAGTTAAACTTTAGTTGAACACCAAAAGCAACTGAAAAGGGAACCAAAATGGAACAGATTCATTCTACCACGTCAAAGTGCTGAAGGGAGATTCTATGGCCGCTACCGCCCCAACACTCCCCACGCCGCCTACGCCGCCGATTGTTCCTGCCGTTACGCTCGGCGGGGGCGGGACGGCGCATGAGAGTACGCAGCCGCAGGACGTGCAGCATCAGTCGGATGCCGCGCGGCAGGAGCAGGATGCGCGCGCTGCCGTCGCACAGGGCGATGGGGCGCGTGTGAAGACGACGCGGACGGAGACCCAGAAGGACGGGGATGCGAAGCAGGGCGCGCAAAATGCGCAGGGAAAAACTGCACAGGACGCGCGGTCTGGTGATGGACAAGGCGCGCAGGCACAGGATGCGGGGACGCGCTCGCTTGACCCGACGACGGCGGCGCTCCTTGATGGCGGCGATAAAGCGCAGCAAAGCACACAGGCACAGGCGAGTGGCGCGATGCCTTCGCTTATGGAAAATACCACGGTGTATGGTGCATTCTTTTGGGGCGCAGCTGCCGCGACGATTCTCCTCGTCGCGGTCTTTTTCCTGCAAAAGGTCTTGAAACGCAGGAAGAAGAGCGGCTCGCTTGGCGTCGCGGATTTCCAGCCTTCTCCTGTATTGCGTCCGCGAAGGGATGTGCGCGCCTATGAGGAGCAAGCGAAAAAAGCGCCTGTCCAAAGAAAAGATGCCCCGCCCCGCGCTGAAAAAAAGGAAGTGCCGCCCGCTCCTCCTGCGCCAAAGGTTGCCAAGCCAATCGAGCGGAAAAAGAAGGAGGAAGCTGGCCATTTCGAGGTGCGCGTGTAGGCGAAAGTCGGGCAAATGCCGTAAAATCCGCGTTTGTCACCGATTGCGAAAGCTGATATAATAGTACGTTAGAATACATCAATTCCGCAAAACATGGAGTGTGAGTGAAGTGCTGGATATTAAGTTTGTACGCGAGCATTTGGACGAGGTCCGCCAGATGCTGAAGAACCGCTGCAATTCGCTGAGCCTGGACGATTTCGAGGGGCTGGAAAAGAAGCGGCGCGGCCTCCTGCAGGAGACGGAGACGCTGAAGGGCGAGCGCAATGCCGTCTCGAAGGAAATCAGCGTCATGAAGAAGAACAAGGAGGATGCGGAGGCGAAGATCCTTGAGATGCGTGCCGTCGGCGAGAAGATCGCGGCGCTCGATGCCGATTTGAAGGACGTCGAGCTGAGGCTGCGCGATATCCTGCTCCATATTCCGAATATGCCGAAGGCAGACGTCCCTATCGGCAAGGACGACACGGAGAACCCGGAGGTCAGGAAGTGGGGCGAGCCGGGCACGTTCGCCTTTGAACCGAAGGCGCATTGGGACATTGGTGCGGCGCTTGACATTCTCGATGCCGACCGCGCGGCAAAGGTAACGGGCGCGCGCTTCACGTTCTATAAAGGGCTTGGCGCACGCCTTGAGCGCGCCTGCATCAATTTCATGATGGATCTTCATGCGACGAAGCATGGCTATACGGAAATGCTCGCGCCTTATATCGCCAATGAGGCGAGCATGATCGGGACGGGGCAGCTGCCGAAGTTCGCCGAGGATATGTTCAAGCTGGAGGGGCTGGACTACTACCTCGTGCCGACGGCGGAAGTGCCGACGACGAACTATCATCGCGACGAGATTTTGAGCGGCGACCAGCTTCCTGAGTATTACAGCTGCTACACGGCGTGCTTCCGCGCCGAGGCGGGCAGCGCAGGGCGCGACACGCGCGGGCTGATCCGCCAGCACCAATTCAACAAGGTGGAGCTTATCAAGTTCGTAAAGCCAGAGACGAGCTGGGACGAGCTTGAGAGCATGGTGGACGCGGCAGAGGATGTGCTGCGCATCTTGGAGCTCCCGTACCATGTCGTGCAGCTTTGCACAGGCGATATGAGCTTCACGTCGGCAAAGACGTATGACATCGAGGTCTGGTTCCCGTCGCAGGGCAAGTACCGTGAGATCTCGTCGTGCTCGAACTGCCTTGACTATCAGGCGCGCCGCGCGAATATCAAGTTCCGCCGTGAGCCGAAGGCAAAGCCGGAGTTCGTGCATACGCTCAATGGGTCGGGCCTTGCCGTAGGGCGCACGGTCGCCGCGATTCTCGAGAACTATCAGCAGGAGGACGGCAGCGTCCGCGTGCCGAAGGCGCTCGTCCCGTATATGGGCGGCGTAGAGGTCATAAGGTAAAAGCGATATGAATGTTGTCGTTGGAGTCACAGGGGCGAGTGGGAGCTGCTATGCGCTGCGATTGATCGAGGTATTGCGCGGCGCGGGGCACACGGTTCATGCCGTGGTGACGGATAGCGGCTGGCAGGTCTTGTCGTATGAGTGCGGTGTCTCGCGCGCGGATCTCGCGCGGCGCGTCGATGTGTTCTACGATGATGCGGACATCGGTGCGGCGATTGCGAGCGGGTCATTCCGCGTGGATGCAATGGCGATTGTGCCGTGTTCTATGCACACGGCGGGCAGTCTTGCGAGCGGCGTGACGGGCAGCCTCCTGACGCGTGCCGCTGACGTCGCGCTGAAGGAGGGGCGGCGGCTTCTCCTCGTGCCGCGCGAGACGCCGATGCACGCGATTCATCTCGAAAATCTCCTGAAGCTCGCGCGGGCAGGCGCGCGGATCATTCCTGCCTGTCCCGGCTTTTACCACCGCCCGCAGACGGTAGAGGAGATTGTCGATATGCTCGTTGGGAAAATCTGCGACCAGCTCGGTGTGGCGCATGAGCTCTTTCGCCGCTGGAATGGGGAGCACTGACCAAGGACACACTCCAAGCATCAGAGAAATGCCGCTGCCGCCGCGCGCGCGAGCGCGTCGCAGCGCTCGTTTTCCTTGACGCCAACGTGCCCCTTGACCCAGTGGAAGGTGACGGTATGGCGTGTGTAGAGCGCGTCAAGCGCCTCCCATAGGTCTTGGTTCAGGACGGGCGAGCCGTCCGCTTTTTTCCAGCCGCGCCGCTTCCAGTTTGCCATCCATTTCGTGATGCCGTTCTTTAGGTACTGGCTGTCGGTGTAGAGGGCGATTTTCGCGGGGCTTTCGGGAAAAGACAGCGCGGCAATGGCGGCGGAGAGCTCCATGCGGTTGTTCGTGGTGCTCGCCGTTCCTTTTGAAAGCTCCGTGATTTTGCCTGTCGCATTCGCGCGGATGACGCACGCCCAGCCGCCCGGCCCATCGGGATTTCTTAGGCATGAGCCGTCTGTGTAGATGACGTAGTCCTGCGCGCTGTCCGGCATGGACGGGGCGACTGGGGCCGTCTTGGCAGGTGTGGCAGAGGCGGGCTTTGACCGTGGCGCGCGCGAAAAGGAGGGCGTCTCGTCTGTGCCGCTCAGCCATTTGAGCGCTTCGGCAACATCGGTGAAGCCTTTGTAGCGAGCGCCCGTGAAGCCGTCTACCTGCTTCTTGCACGCTGCCCACGTCGTGAAGATGCCAGTCGCGCGTCCACGGCGCACGGCATAAACTTTTTTCTGCATGATAGGACCTCCGTGTTTTATCTGTTAAAATGTTCTGCCCACTATTCTACGGGATTTTTCTGCAATTGTATATAAGGATAAGAAGTGTTCTCTTCAAGGGAGGAATATGCCTTGAGCAAGCCAGCAAATGAAGTGATTCTTGTACTCGACTTCGGCGGTCAGTACAACCAGCTCATCGCGCGCCGCGTGCGTGAAAACCACGTCTACTGCGAAGTGCGTCCCCATACTTTTTCGCTCGATGCAATCCGCAAGATGGCGCCCAAGGGCATCATTCTGACGGGCGGTCCGAACAGCGTCTATACGGAGGATGCCGTGACGTGTGAGGCGGAGCTTTTTTCGCTTGGCATCCCCGTCCTAGGCATCTGCTATGGCTCGCAGCTCATGACGCACCTTCTTGGCGGCATGGTCGTCCGCGCCGATAAGAGCGAGTACGGGAAGACCGAGGTCACGCTCACGGGAGAGGGCAAGAAGTCGAAGCTCTTTGGTGGCATTGACGAGAAGACGATCTGCTGGATGAGCCATACCGACCTCATTGCGCAGGCGCCGCGTGGCTTTGCCATCACGGCGAAGACACCCGTTTGCCCCGTTGCCGCGATGGAGGATGCGGATCGGAAGCTCTACGCGACGCAGTTCCATCCCGAGGTCATGCACACCGTGCAGGGGCAGGAAATGCTCCACAATTTCGTCTATGATGTCTGTGGCTGCTCGGGCGACTGGCAGATGGGCTCGTTCGTCAAGAAGACGGTCGCGGCGCTCAGGAAGAAGATTGGCACGGGAAAGGCGCTCTGCGCGCTCTCGGGCGGCGTGGATTCGTCGGTTGCCGCCGTCCTGCTCGCAAAGGCAATCGGCAAGCAGCTGACGTGCGTTTTCGTCGACCACGGACTTTTGCGCAAGCACGAGGGCAATCAGGTCGAGGCAGTCTTTGGCGAGAAGGGGCAGTACGACCTCAATTTCATCCGCATCAATGCGAAGCAGCGCTTCTACGAAAAGCTCGCAGGCGTCACCGATCCCGAACAAAAGCGCAAGATCATCGGCGAGGAATTCATCCGTGTCTTTGAGGAAGAGGCGAAGAAGATCGGCGCAGTCGACTTCCTCGTGCAGGGCACGATTTACCCCGACGTCATTGAGAGCGGTCTGGGGAAATCCGCCGTCATCAAGAGCCACCACAACGTCGGCGGTCTGCCCGCTTACGTCGATTTCCAGGAAATCGTCGAGCCGCTGCGCCTGCTCTTCAAGGACGAGGTGCGCGAGGCAGGGCGCGAGCTCGGCCTGCCCGACTATCTGGTGAACCGCCAGCCATTCCCAGGACCGGGGCTTGGCATCCGCATCATCGGGGAGGTCACCGAGGAAAAGGTGCAGATCCTGAAGGAAGCCGATGCGATTTTCCGCGAGGAGGTCAAGAACGCAGGCGTAGCGAAGAGCCTTGGACAGTATTTTGCCGCGCTCACGAATATGCGTAGCGTCGGCGTCATGGGCGACGGCCGCACCTACGACTACGCCATTGCCCTGCGCGCCGTGATGACGAGCGACTTCATGACAGCGGAGTGTGCGCAGATCCCATGGGATGTCCTTCAGAAGGTCACGAGCCGCATCGTCAACGAGGTCAAGGGCGTCAATCGTGTGCTCTACGACTGCACGGGCAAGCCGCCCGCTACGATTGAGTTCGAATAACGCGATTTATAGAACCAGAAAAACCGCCTTATCCCACGAGATAAAGCGGTTTTGTGGCATCGGAGCGGTTTATGGAAAGAGCTGCGGCATGAGATTCTCTGCTCGTCGGTTTCAGCGGCGCCAGTCCTCTTGTTCATCGTCTTCTTTTTCTGCATCCGTTTCCTTGGCAGAAATAATTTTCGCTTCCTCCTCTGAATAGAGAAGATCCAGCTTTTCAAACATATTCAGATAAAGTCCTGCCAATGCGTCCTTATCGATCAGTGCGTCGTCCTGCGTGGAAGTGACATAATCAAAATAATCAAAGCCTTTATAGGTCAAAGCGTCCTTCAGCTGTTCCTTTGCAGACTCCGACAATTCCTCAAAGTATCGATGGCAAATGAAGCAAATGTCATAGAGATCACGGATCTTATCCCGTCCCTGGTACGCGCCTGTTTTCAACTGGCAAATTCGGTCGATCGTGTAGACCTCTATTCCATTCACGCGATGATGCGTATTCGCGGGAATGCTGCGGCTGCGATAGGAGATTTCGATTTTTAATGGTTTCTGTATGGATGGGTCATATGCCAGCATGAATCGCTCGACTGTTGGCGTATCTTTGGCGATACGGAAAGAAAATCCATGCTTTTGGGAATAACTTTCGATGAATCCCTTGAGACGCCGTTTCTCTCCATCCAAGTCAATATCCTCGGAAAAACGATCCAGTCCATAAGCAAG
>ERZ772960.710-NODE-710-length-28362-cov-15.802664_pt1 | contig 28362 bp, 23 predicted proteins | sample MGYA00580678_ERZ772960 | MGnify/ENA primary metagenome ERZ772960 (study PRJEB29015, sample SAMEA2737930) | human oral metagenome | biome: human oral; feature: human-associated habitat; material: dental | place: China | collected 2059 ... | reverse complement strand
CGTCGGCGGCTTCGATGGCTGCATCGGAACCGAGCCCGCCCATGGCAATACCCACGTCGGCACGAGCCAGCACGGGCGCATCGTTGATGCCGTCGCCCACGAAGAGCAGACTATCGCCGGCGCGTTTCTGACACATGAGCTGCTCCACATGTGCCACTTTGTCGGCAGGCATAAGCTCGGCTGCCACCTGATCGATGTGCAGCTCGCGTGCCACCTGCTGTCCCACGTCGTGGCGATCGCCGGTGAGCATTACGGTTTGCTGCACGCCCATGGCTTTGAGTTGCGCGATGGTTGCAGCAGCATCGGGCTTCAACTCATCGGCGATGACGATGTGCCCCATGTAAACGCCCTCTACAGCCACATGAATTATGGTGCCCGTGAGATGGCAGGCGCGCCAATGAGCGCCCACACTGTCCATAAGTTTGGTGTTGCCCACGCACACCAGCTTGCCGTTGACCCGCGCGCGGATGCCTTGACCAGCTATCTCTTCGGTTTGATCCACCGTGCAACCATCAGCCTCGTTGCCAAAGGCCTCGCGCAACGATTGGGCAATGGGATGGGTAGAAAAGCGCTCCACGTGGGCGGCGAGATGGAGCAGTTCGTGCTCGCTGAGATCCGCCGGATGCACTGCTGTTACGCTGAATACGCCGCGCGTGAGCGTGCCCGTCTTATCGAACACCACGGTTGCGGCCTTAGCCAGCGCATCAATGTAGTTGCCTCCTTTGATAAGGATGCCTTGCCGCGAGGCGCCACCGATGCCGCCGAAGAAAGTGAGTGGAATGGAGAGCACCAGCGCGCAGGGGCATGACACCACGAGGAACGTGAGTGCACGGTTGAGCCACAGGGGGAAACTGCCGGCAAAATCGCCCGAAAACAGCGGCGGGAGCACGGCCAGCGCTAAGGCCAAATAGACCACGATGGGCGTATAAATCTTGGCGAAGCGCGCAATGAACGTCTCGCGTTTCGACTTGTTGGCGGCGGCACGTTCGACAAGCGCGATAATCTTTGACACGGTAGACTCGCCAAACGGTTTTGTCACCTTTACACGTAACAGCCCTTCGCGGTTGATGCAACCCGAAAAGATTGCATCGCCCATGGCCACGCTGCGCGGCATACTCTCGCCCGTCAGCGCCACGGTGTTGAGCGTCGAGCTTCCCTCAACCACCACGCCATCAAGCGCCACCTTCTCGCCGGGTTGCACCACCATCAACTCACCCACGGCCACGTCGGTAGGTACCACAGTGAGCAACTGCCCGGCACGTTCCACATGGGCTTCGTCCGGACGCAGGTTCATGAGCGCCGAGATGGAGCGTCGGCTTTGCCCCTCGGCATAATCTTCAAAGAGTTCGCCCACCTGAAAGAACAGCATCACGAACACAGCCTCGGCCATTTCGGGCTCGCCGCTGGGCAGAAAACCGATGAGCAGGGCACCGAGCGTGGCCACACTCATGAGCAAATCTTCATTAAAGGGTTCGCGCTCAATAATGCCCTCCCACGCTTCGGCGAGCGTTTCGTAACCAGCGAGCAGATAGGCCGGCAGATAGATGAGTAGCAATTGCCACATCGGCAGTGAAAGCATGTGCTCAATGGTCATGGCTGCAGCGAGTAGCACGGCAGAGACTATGAGCTGGATGATTTTTTTTCGTTCCATAGGAGTTGTGAATTGATTTCTGCTGCAAAAATAATGAAAGTTAGTTGCAACTCGGTTGCAAAATATCCCAGTTTATTCCCCCCTTATATATAATAAGGTGTAAAAACGTACATTGAAGCTGTTGCTACGTAGATTGGAGCATGAAAAATGGAGTATCATCCTGTCACAGCAATGATATGCAGTGTAAACCGCAGCCGAACCACTGCACAAGACGGCTTTTTATGCTTTTTTATTTGGTTGTGCGACAAAAAAGGTGTACTTTTGCGAGGCAACTAAGAAAGATTATACTTCATAAACAATCATACAATGAAACTTAGAATTGTTGTGCTTGCTAAGCAAGTACCCGACACGCGAAACGTGGGTAAGGATGCGATGACCGCCGAAGGAACGGTGAATCGCGCGGCCTTACCTGCTATCTTCAATCCCGAAGATTTAAATGCGCTTGAACAGGCGCTGCGTATTAAAGATCAAAACCCCGGTTCGACTGTGGGCATTCTCACCATGGGACCTCCCCGCGCCGGTGAAATCATTCGTCAAGGACTCTATCGCGGAGCTGATGAGGGGTGGTTGCTCACCGACCGCAAGAGTGCCGGAGCCGACACTTTGGCCACGTCCTATTTCTTAGCTAAAGGCATTGAAAAGATTGGTGGTGTCGACCTGGTGATTGGCGGGCGTCAAGCCATTGACGGCGATACAGCACAAGTTGGGCCTCAGGTGGCACAGAAATTGGGGCTCAACCAGGTGACTTATGCTGAAGAGGTGGTGAAAATCGAAGATGGCAAAGCCACTATTCGACGTGCTATTGATGGCGGTGTGGAAACCGTTGAGGCTCCGTTGCCCGTGCTCATTACGGTCAATGGCAGTGCGGCTGCGGCTCGTCCCTGCAACGTCAAGCGGGTGATGAAATATAAATATGCCACCTGCCCCATGGAGCGCAAGGGTGACGAACCCTGGGCAAAGCTCTATGAAGAGCGCCCTTATCTGACGCTCGGGCAATGGAGTATTGCTGATTGTGGAGCCGATGAGGCGCAATGTGGTTTGGCGGGTTCGCCCACCAAGGTGAAAACCGTGCAAAACATTGTGTTCCAAGCCAAGGAAAGCCAGACGCTCACCGGCAGCGATGCCGATGTAGAGGGCTTGGTGAAGGAATTGTTAGACGAAAAGATTATTGGTTAGACAAAACAACAACGATGAACAACGTATTTGTATATTGCGAGATTGAAGGAACCACCGTGCAGGAGGTTTCGCAGGAATTGCTTACCAAGGGACGCAAATTGGCCAATCAATTGGGCGTCGAACTGCATGCTATTGCAGCTGGGTCGGGCATCAAGGGTCACGTGGAAGAGCAAATCCTTCCCTATGGCGTCGACAAATTGTTTGTGTTTGATGGTGCGGGACTGTTTCCATACACCTCTGCACCTCACACCGATATTCTCGTCCATCTGTTTAAGGAGGAGCAGCCACAGATTTGCTTGCTTGGTGCAACGGTCATCGGTCGCGACTTAGGTCCACGTGTCAGCTCGTCGCTCACTTCAGGCTTGACGGCCGATTGCACGCAGCTCGAGATTGGTGACTACGACGAAAAGAAAACGGGTAAGCACTATGCCAACCTGCTCTATCAGATTCGTCCGGCCTTTGGTGGTAATATCGTGGCCACGATTGTTAACCCCGACCATCGTCCACAGATGGCAACGGTGCGCTCGGGTGTGATGCAAAAGGCTTTGTATAGCGGCCAGGCGAAGGGCGAGGTGGTTTATCCCGATGTAGCGAAGTATGTGCCGGCCGAGGACTATGTGGTGAAGGTTATCGAACGCCATGTTGAGGCAGCCAAGCACAACCTCAAGGGTGCGCCTATCGTGGTGGCCGGTGGCTATGGCGTGGGCAGCAAGGAGGGCTTCGATTTGCTCTTCAAATTGGCTAAAGAACTGCATGGCGAAGTTGGTGCAAGTCGCGCAGCCGTAGATGCGGGCTGGATAGATCACGACCGGCAGATAGGCCAGACGGGTGTCACCGTGCATCCGAAGGTCTACATCGCTTGTGGCATCTCGGGCCAAATTCAGCACATCGCCGGCATGCAAGATAGCGGCATCATCATCTCGATTAACAACGATCCTGATGCGCCTATCAACAAGATTGCCGACTACGTCATTTGTGGCACCGTGGAGGAAGTGGTTCCCAAACTCATTAAATACTATAAACAAAATTCCAAATAGTGCAATTATGGCAAATTATTATACTGATCATCCTGAGATTGAATTCCACCTCGACCATCCGCTCATGAAGCGCATTGTTGAGTTGAAAGAACGCAACTATGCTGATGCGGCTGCCCACGACGAGGCGCCCATCAACTATGAAGATGCAATTGAAAACTACAAACGCATGCTCGATATCACGGGCGATGTCGCAGCTAATATCATTGCTGCCAACGCCGAAGCGGTTGATTTAGAAGGGCCGCATTTGGAGAATGGCCGCATGCTTTATGCCTCGAAGACGATCGAAAACTTTGAAGCTACGCGACAAGCCGGCTTGTGGGGCGTTTCGATGCCACGCCGTTACAACGGGCTGAATCTGCCCAACACGGTGTTCTCAATGGCATCCGAGATGATTGCTGCGGCCGATGGTGGCTTCCAAAACCTGTGGTCGTTGCAATCGTGCATCGACACGCTTTATGAATTTGGCAGCGAAGAGCAGCGCAAGAAATACATTCCGCGCATTGCGGCCGGCGAAACCATGTCGATGGATTTGACCGAGCCCGACGCAGGGTCTGACCTCCAGCGCGTGATGCTCAAGGCTACACAGGATGCCGACGGTACATGGCGTCTCAATGGTGTGAAGCGTTTCATCACCAATGGCGACTCCGATTTGCACTTGGTCTTGGCACGTTCAGAAGAGGGAACGGGCGATGGCCGCGGCCTCTCAATGTTCATCTACGACAAGCGCGATGGTGGTGTCGACGTGCGCCACATCGAAAACAAGCTCGGTATCCATGGCTCACCCACCTGCGAGTTGGTGTATAAGAACGCTAAATGCGAACTTGTGGGCGACCGCAAGTTAGGGCTTATCAAATATGTCATGGCCCTGATGAACGGCGCTCGCTTGGGTATTGCTGCACAGAGCGTGGGGGTGAGTCAGGAAGCTTACAACGAAGCTTTGGCCTACGCCCGGGAACGTGCACAATTTGGCAAGAAAATCATCACCTTCCCTGCGGTGTACGATATGCTCTCGCGCATGAAAGCGAAACTCGACGCGGGTCGCTCGCTGCTCTATATGACGGCGCGCTACGTTGACCTCTACAAAGCACTGGACGACATTTCGCGCGAACGCAAACTCACGCCCGAGGAGCGTCAGGAGATGAAGAAATACAATCGTCTGGCCGATGCTTTCACGCCGGTGGCAAAGGGCATGAACTCAGAATATGTGAACCAGAATACCTACGATGCCATCTCAGTGCATGGCGGGTCGGGCTTCATCATGGAGTACAAGGCACAGCGCCTCTATCGCGATGCCCGCATCTTCTCCATCTACGAAGGCACCACGCAGTTGCAAGTGGTGGCTGCTGCACGCTACATCACCAACGGCACCTATCTCGCCATCATGAAAGAGCTGCTTGGCGAAACCGTTAGCGAGGCTATGAAACCTTTGCAGGCGCGCATAGCCCACATGGTGGCGCTTTATGAAGAGGCGTTGACAAAGGTAAATGGCAGCGCGGGACAAGATGAGAAAGACTTCCTCGCGCGTCGCCTCTACGACATGACGGCCGAGATAATCATGTCACAGCTCATCATCGCTGATGCTTCGAAGGCGCCCGAACTGTTTGCCGACAGCGCCAACGTCTACGTGCGCATGGCCGAAGAGCATGTCATCGGTAAGGCGGCCTACATCCAGGCGTTTCGTGCCGAAGACTTAGCCGCTTTCGAAGTAGAAAAAGTGGCCGACGAAGCAGAATAGGTCTGCTCACAAATCCTGATAAATAAAGGCTGCAAGGCGAGGTTCGTCTTGCAGCCTTTTGTGTCTTCGGGCAGCAAGGTTAGCGGGGGGAATATTAACCCATGAATTGAGGGTTAATTTTGCATGTCGATTTCAACTTGTAAATGTGGTGATACACCATAGATAGGGCTGCCTTTGCCCATTCGCAATGCTGCAAGAGGTTTGAAAGGATATTTTCCTATCGAAAGATAGAAAAGTTGACGCTGCCATATTGGCGATGCTCCATGAAGCGCGGATGCTGCGAGAAGTCGTGGTCTTTGCCATGCTCGAACACAAGGAGACCGTCAGGTCTCAACAGCGTGCTTTCTAAGATAAGGTCGGGGATCTGGGCCAATTCTCGCAGGGCGTAGGGCGGGTCGGCAAAGATAAAATCAAAGGACTGGCGACATATTTTCAGAAATTTGAAGACATCTCCCCGAATGAGCAGCTGATTGTCGGCGCCCAATTTCGCAAAACATTGTCGAATGAAAGCGGCGTGGTCGCGATCCGCTTCTACGCTCACCACCTGTTGACATCCGCGGCTGGCCAATTCCAAGGAGATGCTTCCCGTGCCGGCAAAGAGGTCGAGCGCCGTTTTGCCGTCGAAATCGGTGTAGCCTTGCAGCACGTTGAAGATGTTTTCTTTGGCGAAATCTGTCGTCGGGCGCGCCTTGAACGTGCGTGGAATGTCGAAACGACGGCCTTTATAGCGGCCAGTGATAATTCTCATGATGTGGAAATCGTTTTATCGTCCGTTGATGTAAAGCGTCATCATGTCGAAGGGAATACCCTTGATTTGCGTGATGGGCGAACGATTAAACTCGGCCGACGGATTGATGACAAACACATTTTTCAAATATTCCTTGAGTTCTTTTGTCAAATGCATCTGGTTATTGAGATTGCCCATGAGGTGCATTTCGTCATTTTGCGCATGGTAGCCCAAGGTCTTCCAAATGTGTAAAAGGAAGTAGACCACATCGCTTTCGTTGGAGATTTCGAAGCTATTTGCAAAGCGAAATCTGTTTTGTGTGAAGCAAAACGCATCCATTTGTTTGCCTCGGAAATAGGCGAAGAGCTTTTTGCGCATACCAACGAAGCTGCGTTTATGCGCATGGCTCCACACGGGTTGCATGAGCGGCATGATGCGAAGGTCGCGAAAATGGTCGGTGAGCACCAACTTCAAATCCTTGTTCATGGGGTAAATGACTACGGCCTTCTGCGCCGGCAGCACGGTGTTGAGCAGCTCGTCATTCTCATAACCTAAGAAAGTGTAATGAAAAAGTGGTGCCGCATCTTGCGCATTGAATTCTTCTAACGGCGTAAGCAGCACCGGACTGTCTAACAATACCTGTGCCCGTTGGAAATCTCCTTGTAGCAAAGGGCTTTCCAAGAAGGCTTCGCGCAGGTTGGCAGCCATCGACATGCCACTTTTCACCACGTAAGGTTCGTAGCTGATGCCGCCAATGGCCGTTTCGTTAGGGGTCGCAAAAGCCATGCTGTTGCGTGCAATGCGCAGTGTGACGGTGGCTATCTTGTGGATGGGAGCGTTTTCGTTCATGCGTTGAAAGGATTAGGGATGAATGGAAAGTTGGGTGTCGTTTTGGGCAATGTCGCCCATTTTAATGCCTGCATAGGCCCCACTTGCATAAGCTTTCTCGGTGAGGTTGGTCACGGCATTGGCGTCTAAATCGCCGAGGTAGGTGTCATACGTTGCACCACATTCGACCAAAGGCGTCTGTTGTCCGCTTTTGCTGATTTGCACAGTGGCAGATAAATCGAATTTCGCACCATTGCCAAAGGGAATGAACTGCAAGCTATCGGCCAAAAAACCACCCTGCACGAGCTGCTGAAACGTACCGGCATACACATGGTGCGCGTGGCGATAGGACAATTCTGCCTGACGAATCTTGAGCAGACGCACACGGATGATTTGCTCACGACGCTGCTGTTCTCGGGCGAAACGCATAGGCGCTTCGAGGCTGAAAAAGCAGAGCAGCAGCACCACGAGGGCGCAACCAGCCAGGAGCAAATTGTGATGGAGTTTGATTTTCATTCCGATAATTCTTTCTACCTTTGCATCAGTTGTTTTATTTGTGGCACGGCCGATGCTTGCGGGTGCTGCAAAATTACAAAAAACTTTTTACGTTAGCGAATTTGAGCAAACAAGAATTTATTGATGCCATTGTGCATGAATTTGGTTTCACCCCCACGCACGATCAGCTGCATGCGTTAAAAACCTTCGCCAATTTTCTGGCCGATAGGTCGGACAACTGCGTGATGATTTTGCGGGGCTCGGCCGGAACGGGCAAGACATCGTTGGCCAGCGCCATGGTGAAAACCTTTTTGCACATGGGGCAGAAATTGTCGCTTTTGGCTCCGACGGGGCGCGCTGCCAAGGTGTTTTCGGTGAACAGTGGTCAGCCTGCAGGCACCATCCATCGCAAAATCTACCGCGAGCGGCAATATGTGGGGCTCGAAGGTGAGTTTAATTTGGCCGAGAACAAGCATAAGAACACCCTCTTTATGGTGGATGAGGCCTCGATGATAGGCACTCATTCGAGCGGCAGTTTCGGTTTTGGGTCGGGCGATTTGTTAGCCGACCTCATCGCCTATGTCTACCAAGGCGATCATTGCCGTTTGCTGCTGATTGGCGATGGTGCGCAGCTTCCACCCATTGGCGAAAACGAGGCTCCGGCACTGCAGTGCGATGTGCTCGAAGGAAAGGGGCTGAAGGTGTATGAATGCAGCCTGAAAGAGGTGCTGCGGCAGAGCCAAGACAGCGGCATCCTGTACAACGCCACGCAGATTCGGGCGCTCCTACCTTCAGACGATGATGCCGCTGCGCCGTTCACCTTAAACACCTTCCCACGCATTCATTTCCAAGGTTTTGCCGACGTGATTCGCCTTTCCGGCGCCGATTTCATCGAAACCCTGTCCGAGAGTTATTACAAAGTGGGCGAGGAAGAGACGATGGTGGTCACCCGGAGTAACAAACGTGCCAACCTGTTTAACAAAGGCATTCGCGGACAGGTGCTCGAATGCGAAGAAGAGCTCTGCTCGGGCGACCTTTTGATGGTGGTGAAAAACAAATATCTAACCGTTCCGGCAGGCGACAATGGCGAGTTCTCATTCATCGCCAACGGCGACCGTGCCAAGGTGTTGCGCGTGCGCAACGTGCACGAATGCCATGGTTTTTTGTTTGCCGACGTGTGGTTGCAGTTCCCCGATTACAACCAGTTGGAATTGCAACAGCGCGTCATCTTAGACACATTGACCGCCGAATCTCCGACGCTGAGCCACGAACAGCAAGAGCGGCTCTACGAATCGGTGATGGCCGACTATGCTGACATTCCGCGAAAGCGCGACCGCATAGAAAAACTCAAGGCCGACCCTTATTTCAACGCGCTGCAAATAAAATATGCCTATGCGGTGACCTGTCACAAGGCGCAGGGCGGGCAATGGGCGCATGTCTATGTCGACCAGGGCTATGTGACCGAGGAAATGCTCACGCCCGACTATATCCATTGGCTCTACACCGCTTTCACACGCGCCACAGAGAAGTTGTTTTTGGTGAATTGGCCTAAGCAGCAGATGGCCGACGGCGCGGATGATGACGATTGAGATAAAAACAAAATAATATGATAAAAGAAAGGAAAATAAACATGAAGAAAATGTTGAAAGTGGCCGCATTGATGGCCGCATGCCTGTTGGCCATTCCCGCTGTGCAGGCGCAAACCACCGAGCAGGATGCCGATTTGCTGTATGCTACAAGCATGTTGAAGCCTGGAACCGCAGCACCCGATTTCACGTTGCGCACCTTGGCCGGAAAAAACTTTTCGTTGAGCCAACTGAAGGGGAAAGTTGTGGTGCTCGATTTTTGGGCCAGCTGGTGCCCCGACTGTCGCAGAGATGCGCCCAACGTGGTGCGCTTGTATCGCGAATACAAGGATAAAGGCGTGGTGTTTGTGGGCATCTCGTTCGACGTCGACCGCGCGGCGTGGCAAAATGCTGTGATAAAATATGGCATGCACTACACGCAAGTGAGTGAGCTAAAGAAGATGCGTGAGGCGCAAATCTCAAAAACCTATAGCGTGAGCTGGATTCCCTCGCTCTATGTCATTGGACGGGATGGAAAGGTGGTGCTGGGCACGGTGCTGTCCGAAAAGGTGAAACAAACCTTGCGACAACTCGTAAAATAGCATCATCCCGCCTTCTTTCTAACGCTTGCAGTCCGCCTGCAAGCGCTATTTTTTTTTGTTTTGGCATTTGCATAGGCTATGCAAGTGCTATTTTTTTTTGTTTTAGTGTTTGCATAAGCTATGCAAGTAACATTCCTTAAGTTTTGGCGTTTGCATAAGCTATGCAAGTAACATTCTTTTAGTTTTGGCGTTTGCATAAGCTATGCAAGTAACATTCTTTTAGTTTTGGTGTTTGCATAAGCTATGCAAGTAACATTCCTTAAGCTTTGGCGTTTGCATAAGCTATGCAAGTAACATTCTTTTAGTTTTGACGTTTGCAGTAACGCTGCAAGTAACATTCTTTTAGTTTTGGTGCTTGCAGTAACGCTGCGAGCATTATTTTTTATGTTTTGGTGCTTGCAGTAGCACTGCGAGCATTAAAATTTTTATTTTGAGCCTTGCAGTCCGCCTGCAAGCATTATTTTTATTGCTGAAGGCGGCAAGGGCTGAACTGCAAGGATGTTGCGCAGCTTTTCGTCGGCAAATGGGGCTTATGTGGAGATGAAAACGAGGGATGCACGGCTTGTGCATCCCTCGTTCACCGTTTGATGACGGTTATACGCCTGTTTGCAGCGCTCCTTTTACAAGTTGGCCAACGCAATCACCTTGTCAACGGCAGCGTTCATGCCATCGATGTTTTTGCCGCCAGCCTGTGCATAGTGGGGTTGACCGCCACCGCCACCTTGAATGAGTTTGGCAGCTTCACGAATGATTTGGCCGGCATTCAGTTGATGCTCTTTCACCATGTCATCCGAGAACATCACCGTGAGCAGGGGCTTGTTGTGGGCAGTGCTGCCGATGACGGCCACCAATTTCTGGGGCACGGCCTCACGCAGTTTAAACACAAGGTCTTTTGCCGCTGCGGGTTCTATGGGCAGCACGGCCGTGATGACGCTGATGCCGTTGACCTCTTTGATGCGCGAGAGCAACATCTCCTTTGTGCGTTCAACGGCCTGCGCCTGGAACCGCTCAAGCTCTTTGCGCAGCTCATCGTGCTCGCTGATGAATTTCTCTATCGAAGCCTTGAGGTCCTTGGTGTTGTTGAACATGGCTTTCAAATCGTTCATGGTGTCGGTTGCGGCATAGATGGCGTCTTCACAAGCCTTGCCTGTCAGGGCTTCAATGCGGCGGATGCCTGCAGCAACACTGCTTTCTGACATGATTTTAAAGAAGCCGATGCGACCCGTACTTGTGGCATGAATGCCGCCGCAGAACTCGCAACTCGGACCGAAACGCACAACGCGCACCTTGTCGCCATACTTCTCGCCAAAGATGGCTACGGCACCTAAGGCCTTCGCCTCTTCCAAAGGCGTGTCGCGATGCTCATCCAAGGGGAAATCTTCGCGTATCATTTGGTTAACCAACTGTTCTACTTGGCGCAACTCTTCGTCGCTCACCTTTTGGAAATGTGAGAAGTCAAAACGCAACGTTGTGGGGTCAACATAGGAGCCTTTTTGCTCCACGTGGTCGCCCAACACCTGTTTCAAAGCATAGTCGAGTAGGTGAGTGGCGGTGTGATTGGCGGCGCTGGCATTGCGTTTCTCCCTGTCAACGCAGGCCATGAACTCGGCTTGCAAATTTTTCGGTAGCGCCTTCACGATGTGGATGCTCTGGTTGTTTTCGCGCTTGGTGTCGAGCACTTCAATCGTCTCATCATCGTTCACCAGCACACCTTGATCGCCTACCTGGCCGCCCATTTCGCCATAGAATGGGGTGAAATCGAGCACCAACTCATAGAAAGTGTTCTTTTTTTGCGTCACTTTGCGGTAGCGCAAAATGTGGGTGGTGTGCTCGGTGTAATCGTAACCCACAAACGCTTGTTCGCCTTCGCGCACCACTTCCCAGTCGCCATTTTCCACAGCTGCGGCGTTGCGTGCACGTGCTTTCTGCTTAGCCATTTCTTCATCGAAGCCCTTTTCGTCAACCGTGAATCCCTTTTCGCGACAGATGAGCTCGGTCAAGTCGAAGGGGAAACCGTAGGTATCAAACAAGCGGAAGGCCTGTGTGCCGGGCAATTCGGTCTTTCCTTGCGCCGTGAGCTCGTCCATATCGGCGTTGAGCAGGTTGATGCCTTTTTCCAATGTGCGCAGAAACGAGTCTTCCTCTTCTTTGATTACGCGGCTGATGAGCTCCTGCTGCGCGGGCAATTCGGGGTAGGCGGCACCCATTTCATGCACCAAGGTGGGCAGCAATTTATAGAGAAAGGCCTCTTTCTGATTTAAAAATGTGTAGGCATAGCGCACGGCACGGCGCAAGATGCGGCGAATGACGTAGCCTGCTTTGGCATTGCTGGGCAGTTGTCCGTCGGCAATGGAGAACGCTACGGCGCGCAGGTGATCGGCCACCACACGCATGGCAATGTCGATTTTCTCTTGTTCGGTGCTGCCTTCGCCTAACTTCCCTGTCGGCGTCGTGAAGCCATATTGTTGGTGGCTCAGCGCCTCGATTTGCTGAATGATGGGTTGGAAAATATCGGTGTCATAGTTGCTGTGCTTGTCTTGCAGCATGCGCACTAAGCGTTCGAAGCCCATTCCGGTATCGATGACATGCATGGGGAGCGGCTCTAAGCTGCCATCAGCCTTGCGATTGTATTGCATGAACACCACATTCCAAATCTCAATCACTTGGGGGTTGTCTTTGTTCACCAATTCGCGGCCGGGAATCTTGGCTTTCTCTTCGGGCGTTCTTGAGTCAACATGGATTTCGGTGCACGGGCCACAAGGTCCAGTTTCGCCCATCTCCCAGAAGTTATCGTGCTTGTTTCCGTTGATAATATGGTCGGGCTTCACGTGCTTTGCCCAATATTTTGCGGCCTCATCGTCGCGTGAGAGTCCTTCCTCTTTTGAACCTTCAAACACGGTTACGTAAAGGTCTTCGGGATTTAAATGCAGCACGTCCACAAGATATTCCCAGGCATAATCGATGGCACCTTCTTTGAAGTAGTCACCAAAACTCCAGTTGCCCAGCATCTCGAACATGGTGTGATGATAGGTGTCATGCCCCACTTCTTCCAAGTCGTTGTGCTTTCCACTCACACGAAGGCATTTCTGTGAGTCCACACGGCGCACGTCTTTTCCAGGGTCTTTGGTGCCCAAGATAATGTCTTTCCATTGGTTCATACCGGCATTGGTGAACATCAAAGTGGGATCATCTTTAATCACCATCGGTGCCGAAGGAACTATTTTGTGTCCTTTACCTTCAAAAAACTTCTTGTAGGACTCGCGGACTTCATTCGCTGTCATCATATTTTTTTATTTATTTTTTATTGTATTTCTATACTGAAAAGCAAGCGCAAAGTTACAAAAAAGTTTAGAGATGGTAGCTGGCCATCTGTAGAAAATTGCTATCTTTGCGCTGAAAACAATCCTTGTTTTACAGAAGATAACGAGTTATGGCACTGAATAAAAATAAAAATCTAAAGCGTTATTTCACCATCAAAGAGGTAGCTCAAAAGTTGGATGTGACAGAAAGCACCTTGCGTTATTGGGAAAAGGAATTCTCGATTTTGCGTCCAAAAATACAGGAGGGGACGAAAATCCGCCTATACACAGAACAGAATATGGAGCAGATTAAGCTCATTTATAACCTAATTAAGGTGCGCGGGTTCAAAATAGCTGCTGCTAAAAAAATGTTGAGTGCCAATCGCTCGGGTGTTGAAAAAACAGCAGTAGTGCTCGAAAAACTCATGTCCGTGCGCGATGAATTGCAAGCCATGAAACGCCATTTAGACGGCATGGTGTAGCCGTTTAGTGTAACGATTTCTTTCAAATCAAAAATAGAGCCGACAAAAAGCTATTTGTTTTCACAATAAAAGCAATGACTTTGTGGTGTAATTGCTATGATATAATGGTGCAAATACAGCGATATTATGTCACCATTGAGTAGTGTTTTGTCATGAGGTGCTAAATGCTTTAGCATAATCCCTGTAGGCCTATGGAGATAAGAAGAATAGGGAAGACCGAGGATATAAAAAAAATTGATTGTCTCGCGACAACCAATCTTCTTAACCTTAATAATCTAATACCATGAAAAACATGTTGCAAAGATAACGTATAGAGGGCGACTCGCCAAACATTTCTGTAAGAAAGGCATGCTGTTTAGCATTTTTTAAAGAATTAATATCGTCCCTATCAAATGCGATTTGCGGACGCACGACAGCTGTTTATCGAGCGAACGAAGCTACCACCTTGTTATCTTAGGCATGTGTTATATGCTGAATTCTATAAAAAGTCCGTCGAGACACTTTTATGAAAGGAGTTGAATGGTGTAGAGGTAGATAACAGAAGCAGGGATTGCCAAGAGTGAAGAGTCGAACCGATCGAGCATTCCTCCATGCCCGGGAAGAATCTTTCCGCTATCTTTCACACCCAAAGTGCGTTTGAAAAGGCTCTCAACTAAGTCGCCCCAAGTGCCAAACACGACAACGACTAAGCCTAAACCTATCCAGCCCAAAATAGAGAGTTGTGCGCTGTTTGCGGGTTGTTGCGCATGATAGCCAATGCAGGCCGCCACTATCACTACAAGAAGACCACCACCAATGCTTCCTTCCCAACTCTTTGCAGGGCTGATGCGCGGAAACAGTTTGTGCTTGCCGAAGAGCGAACCGCTGCAATAAGCGCCGGTGTCATTAAGCCAAAGAAAGATAAATATGCACAGTGGAAGCAATGCATGATATTGAAAACCTGCACCATTGCTGCTTTGCTCAAAGGCTAAAACATTAATCATGGAGAATGGAAGCGCAATGTAGAGCTGTGAAAGCATGGTGTAGGCCCAGTCGTTAATGGGGTCTTCTTGTTTCAAATAAAGCTCACTGATCAGTAGATAGACAATCGTAAGCAGGTAGGGGATGACCACAACAAAGTTGGTAATGATGCCAACCCGAATGGCTGCCACAGCCAAAAAGAGATAAACTCCGGCGATGGTGCTGATGAAACGATTGACCGAAATGCGAGGCTTTTGATTGACAAGCCCCGTATACTCCCAAATGGTGAGGCCTGTAATCACGGCAAATAACGCAATCATGGTGTGCGGATTATAAAATCCACCCACCATGATAATCACAAAGAGCGCACCTACAATGGCTCTGATAATTAAATTCTTTTGTTTCTCACTCATTGTTGTTTTCTTTCTTTAATGATGCCTGATGCTCTTCTTCTGCCTGGCGAACGAAATCGGGCATATCTTCAATTTTGGGGGCATTCGCCTCATTTTCGTTGATAATTTCTTGTGCACGGCTAATCCAAGGACGCTTCCCGAAGATGGCTTCTACGTCTTCAGCATAGATAACTTCACGTGAAATGAGCAACTCTGCTAATTTGTTATGTCCTTCTTTATGTTCTTCTAAAAGCTGCTTGGCACGCTCATATTGGCTATTTATCATTTTCAGCACTTCATCATCTATCACTTGTGCCGTTGTTTCTGAATAGGGTTTTTGGAACTGTTCCTGATTATTATAATAGCAAATATTGGGCAGACGGTCGCTCATTCCCGCAAAAGCAATCATGCCGAATGCACTCTTGGTGGCTCGTTCTAAATCGTTCATTGCCCCTGTTGAGATGTGGCCTGTGAACAATTCTTCTGCAGCACGCCCACCTAATAGCGCGCACATCTCGTCTAACATTTGCTCTTTGGTGGTGATTTGGCGCTCTTCGGGCAGATACCAAGCTGCTCCTAAGGCCTGTCCACGAGGTACAATGCTCACTTTCACCAAAGGATCGGCATGCTCACAAAACCAACTTACTGTGGCATGACCCGCTTCATGGAGTGCAATCGATCGCTTTTCTGAGGCTGTCATCACTTTGGTTTTCTTTTCCAAGCCACCGATAATGCGGTCAACAGCGTCTAAGAAGTCTTGCTTACCTACGGTCTTGCTGTTGTGACGTGCGGCAATGAGTGCGGCTTCATTGCACACATTTGCAATGTCTGCACCAGAAAATCCCGGAGTCTGCCGTGCTAAGAAGTCTATATCTAAGGTGTTATCAACCTTCAATGGACGCAGATGCACTTGGAAAATAGCCTTTCTTTCGGGCAAATCGGGCAAATCAACATTAATCTGTCTGTCGAATCTTCCTGCACGAAGGAGCGCTTGATCCAGCATGTCTACGCGGTTGGTTGCTGCCAAAACAATAACGCCACTGTTGGTACCAAAGCCGTCCATCTCGGTCAATAGCGCATTCAATGTGTTCTCACGCTCATCGTTTCCACCCATAGAAGGGTTCTTGCTTCGTGCGCGACCAACGGCATCTATCTCATCGATGAAGATGATACAAGGTGATTTTTGCTTAGCTTGTGCAAAGACATCACGCACGCGACTGGCACCAACACCTACAAACATCTCCACAAAATCGGAACCGCTCATCGAGAAGAATGGAACACCTGCTTCGCCTGCAACAGCCTTTGCTAACAGCGTTTTACCGGTTCCTGGAGGACCAACTAATAATGCCCCTTTAGGAATTTTACCGCCTAACTCTGTGTATTTTTGTGGGTTTTTGAGGAACTCAACAATCTCTTGTACTTCTTGTTTCGCACCTTCTTGACCGGCTACATCTTTAAATGTTATACCTAATTCGTTGGCCTTTTCATAAAGTTTAGCTTTACTTTTACCGACATTGAAGATGCCACCGCCTGGACCAGCGCCATTTCCTCCTGCCATTCGGCGAGAAATCCAAAACCAAAATACTACTAAAAGAATGAATGGTCCAAATGTAAATAGAAGGTTATTGATGAGGCCACTTCCACCATCGTTGTCGTAACTGAAGTCTACAATCTTTCCTTTTGATTGCTCATAGGTGAGGAACTTCTCTAATTCATCGACAGAACCAAATTGAACATTCACATAGGGATGTGCACCAACTTGCTTCGCACTGCGATGGAATACATCTTGTATGTATTTGGGATTGACGTACATTTTCAGTGTGCTCTTCTCCTTATTTATCTCTATACGATTGGCGTAACCTTTGCCAACATATTGTTTAAATTTTGAGTAAGATGCTGTTGTATTTGCATTTCCGCTGGCCAACATATTGCCACCACCAGAAAAAAGTAGTGCAGCTGCGGCAATAGCAACAATGATAAATACCCAGTTCATGTTGAATTTGGGCATCTTTGGTTCCCTGTTGTCGCGGCTGTTAAAGAGATGATTCTTATTGTCCATAACTAAAAGCTGTTTCTTATATTTAAAGTTGTAGTATCAAAGACTATGCCAAAGGGCTAATCTAAGTTAGGGATCTTTGTTAGTTTCGCATCTTCCCATAGCATTTCTAAGTTATAGTAAGTGCGGGTTTCAGGAAGAAAGATATGTACAAGCACATCCGAAAAGTCTATTGCAACCCATTGATTATTCCCTAATCCTGCCACATGAATAGGCTTTTCGTGCAAACTTTCACGTACGATGTCGCCAATTGAGGACGCAATCGCTTCTACTTGTGTAGGGGAATTTCCTTGACAAATGACGAAATATTTTGCAATAGCTCCTTCTATCTCTGTAAGATTGATAACCACAATCTCTTCTCCTTTCTTCTCCTGAACACCTTTAATGATTGTATCGACTAACTTTTCAGTCTTTTCCATCTAAACTTTTGTTTGAAATTTTATTGAATAGTGCATATAGCGCACAAAGATACATAATTTATAATGAGGAATTCTATTATAAATTGTCTATTTTTCAAATTTTCATTGTTTTTGGAAAAAAGCCATACTAAAATTTGGAGTCAAACAAAAAAAAGACTACCTTTGCACTCACAATTTAGCAATATAGCTCTATTGTCAGTAGAGAATGGGATATGGTGTAATGGTAACACTACAGATTCTGGTCCTGTCATTCTTGGTTCGAGTCCGAGTATCCCAACATAGTTTGGATGTATCAGTTTCATGATGCATCCATTTTTGTTACCCAAAGGTATATTGTAACATTTTGAAAAAGCAGCTTATGGAATAAAAATAAACGAGAATACATTTTATATTGTATTCTCGTTATCTTCTGTTTGGGTGGAAGGTGGGACTCGAACCCACGACATTCAGAACCACAATCTGACGCTCTAACCAACTGAACTACGTCCACCATTTATGCTTTGCTAAAATTATTTAGCGGGTGCAAAGGTAAGAGAAAAGTTTGAATTGCCAAAGCTTTTCCCTTATTTTTTCGAAAAATCTTTATTGAGCAGGAGCTTGAGGAGCCTTAGGCATCTGCTGTCCTGTGCCAAATCCTTGTGTGTTGACAGGGTTTGTGGTTTGTGTTTCTGTCGCTGCGTTCTGTAATACACTACGATCTTCTGTAGTTTGTGGTGCTACATAGGCGCATGCAATACTGAGGATAACCATTGCAATGGCGAGTGCCCACGTTGCTTTTTCAACCACATTTGTAGTCTTACGTACACCCATAATGGAATTAGATGAAGAGAAGTTGGAAGCCAGTCCACCTCCCTTAGATTCCTGTATTAGCACGACAAACACCATCAGTATAGCGGCTAAGACAATTAAAGCGACAAATAATGTGTAAATTATTCCCATTTTATTTATGTTTATTATTGATAATCAATTTTTCTAAGAAACGGATTTGGTCTGCAAAGTAAGCATTTTTTTTTGGAATATTCAAATTTAATTGCGTAATAATTTCCAATGCTTTCTCATATCTACCTTGCTTGATATAGATGCGTGACAATGTTTCTGTAAAATAACTTTCTTCTCCTTTGCTGATTTCCTCCCTACTAATTGTAGGTATTTTTGCAGGAGGTGTTGTAACTTTTTCTTCGATAAGGTTTTGATTGGTACTGCCTGTTAAATGATTTTCTTCTGATACGTCCCCTTCATCTTCTTCTGTTTTAAGATTAAATCCGCCATCTTCCATGAAATGATCGATGAGCGCTGATGTTCTATCAGATAATTGTTTTTGTTGAAATTCGGCATCTTGTTCGTCTTCAATATTCATTAAATAGGCCACATAATCAACCGTAGCATCTTTTTGTGTGGGCTTTTTATGCGCCTCTTTAATATCATTATCTTCATCTTGCGGGAGTGTATTTAAGAACGAATCAATCAGTTTTTCAGTTCTATCTTCCTGTACATCATTGGTTGATGTTTGCACTTTTTGTGCATTGATAGGCTTTTCTGCATGGATTTTGTAATGTGCGGCCTCTATCATATTAAAAAGAATTCGCCGGTCAGTCACATAAATTGCTGCCGTTCTTAATTCTTCATCAAAGGTAGCATCATGCAAAATATACAGATTAAGCAGCAAAAGGATACGTGCAGTTTGATAAAAAGGGTGCAAGGCTATAAAACTTCTTAAGTCGTATAGCGTCTCACGATCCATCTGTTCGGGGTGCTCTATGAGGTGCCTTAAATTCATTTTGTCTACCAATTTGCTACTGTTGCGTTAAAAATTTGATCGACAATGTCTTTTATCATCTGTGTAACCAACTCCTCTTGTACGGCATTTAAGCTCTGCGTAGTCTCGTATGTTGCAGTGGCAGTGAACTGTCTCTCAAAGTCCTCGCTATGCTTTTTCGTATTGGTAAATCTCACATTCACAGTTATCGATAACTCCGTTTGTGCAGAGTGCCCTTCACTCGAAATCGATTTGTTGCGTTGGCTATATTGTGTTATTTCACCCTCTAAACGCAAATCGCCGTTTCTTTTCACTTGAATCAGCTTTGTATGGTCGGCAAATTGATCGCGTAACCGATTGTTGAACATCGACGCCATTGGTCCCCAAACATAGCTCGAACGATTTTGAAACTCTGCGATTTGGATTGTTTTTGTTTGCGTATAATCAATGCTTGCCCCATTAAACTTATAGCCTTTAAAGCTACATGCAGTGATGATGCATAACCCTATGGCTATCCATACAAACTGTATTTTCTTCGTATTCATCCAATAACGTCTCATCTCTTGTCTATTCTAATCCGTATTGTTTGATACGCCGGTAAAGCGTTCTGTCCGAGATACCTAACTCTTGCGCCGCCTTTCTGCGATTACCAGCATTTCGTTCTAAAGCTTTTTCTACCATTTTCCTGCCTAAATTACTCAGATTGAGGTTGTCTGGCTCATGTATTTCTTCAGCAATGGCATCATAGGTAGTTGCTGCATCATGCCTTTCGGGCGCATCAATATAGGCGTAATGCCCCGGATGAGTATCCGTTCTCATTAGCGAAGTCTCATTGTTGTGTGAAAAAGTCTTATGCTCAAACTCATTTGTTATGGGCAAAGGATTTATTTCCTCAAATCGTTCTCGTAAATTATTTAATTCACGTTTTAATTCACTTACATTACCTCTTAGCTCAACGAGTATTTTATAAAGAATCTCTCGTTCCGTCTCATATGAGTGTTCCCCACCTCTGTTTATAGGTGCTAATTCTGTACTTTCATTATCTTGTGGAATAAAATTCAACAAGTTTTTTGCAGTAATTTCCCTATCTTTGCTGAGAATAGAAATTTGTTCTGTGATATTTTTAAGTTGCCGCACATTGCCCGGCCACTTATATTTTAACATCAGTTGTTTGGCATCTTCCGACAAACTAATCTTCGGCAAGTGATATTTTTCAGCCATTTGCATGGCAAATAGGCGGAAAAGCAAGATAATATCTTCGCCTCTTTCGCGCAAAGGTGGAATTTGGATGGGGATTGTATTCAACCGATAGTACAAATCTTCACGAAACCGTCCTTCGCTAATTGCTTTTTGCATGTTGACGTTTGTCGCTGCAACGATACGCACATCTGTTTTCAAAATCTGCTGTCCCCCCACACGGATATATTCGCCTGTCTCTAAAACACGCAGCAAACGTGCTTGCGTAGCCATAGGCAATTCGCCCACTTCATCTAAGAAAATGGTTCCTTTATTGGCGATGCCAAAGTAGCCTTCGCTTTCGCCTATTGCCCCTGTAAAAGAACCTTTCTCGTGTCCAAAAAGCTCACTATCAATGGTTCCTTCGGGGATAGAACCACAGTTGATGGCAAAATATTTCTCGCGACGGCGTGGAGAATGTTCGTGAATCACTCTTGGAATGATTTCTTTTCCCACACCGCTTTCACCGATAATCAGCACTGAGAGATCAGTAGGTGCCACTTGTAGTGCAATGTCTAAAGCGTGATTTAGGCTATCACAATTACCGACTATATTATAGCGTTGTTTAATTTTTTGGAGTTCCGACGTATTCATGTGCAAGCAAAGTTACATGTTTTATTTGAATATACCTTTCGGTGGCATTGCTTTTTATATGTTTTTAGAAGACTGTTACGCAGAATCCTTTTTGTCGAACTTAATCAAAAGTAAGCCGATTCCTGTCCATAAAAGTTCACGAAGTCTCACAATGAGTGCCACAAAGATACCGGCATTGGTTGACATACCCAAGGCGGTTGCCGACATTAGAAAGCCTCCTTCGCGGCCTCCTAATTGCAAAGGTATGAAGAAAAGCAAATTCGCAAAGAGGCTGGTGAAAGCCAAAATGAGAATGCATTGTAGGAAGCTGACGTGTGGCATCAGTACCAATAAGATAAAATAGATTTCTAAAGCGGACAGCACTCTGCACGATAATTCTAATAACACCGCAGAAATAAACGTTATAGGCGATTGCTTGTGTAATGCTGCTATTTGCTGATCAATGGTGTCAAGTTGTTGGCGATGGTGCTCAATAAACGGCAAAGCCCACCGTTTCAAGAGTGGAATGTGCTTTAAAATATTCATTACCCGGTTGGCTAAACCTGTGCGATAGCCAGAGATGAAAAACCATATCCCTAACAAACAGAATGTGCCAATGATAGCCAATAACATGCCTAAAATGGCATTTACCGGTTGTATGAAGATAAAAAGGAAGATGGAAAGGAGCCAAAACCAAAAATGACTAAAGATGTGAGTCATTGCATAAAGGATGACCGAAGACGAAGCCCTCTCGGTTCCAATCTTGGGCGATAGGGACATGATGCGATAGGGTTCGCCGCCCATTAAACCTCCAGGAGTGGCATAGTTGAGTGCAAATCCCGACACCGTGATTTTATAGAGCCAGGCAAAGGATACGGGACGTTGTGCCGGCTGACACGGTTGCGAATGGATAATGATATACCATGCCGAAGTGTTGAGCAAATAAAGTGCTGCCCATAGGGCTACAACAGCCAGCGACCAATAGCCTGCATGTTGCAGTCCTTCCCACACTTGATGGAAATTTAACTGTGAAATCATGATGACCAGCACCACGATTCCAAAGATAAAAAATCCATTTTGATATTTCTTATTCATTTCTCTTTTTTGAGACCGAGAACCTTATTTTCTCTCCTTCGTCATGCTTTTCGTGATAAAGCTTTTGCAAAGGGTTTGCCAAAGGTTCATCAAATGCTATGCGATTGCGATAAATGTCGATAGCAGTATAAATGGCATGGCGGAATGTTGCTGCATCAGCCATTCCTTTTCCTGCAATAGAAGCACCATACGTTTCGGACGATTTCGTTGCCACCAAAGGTAGATTGGCGTTAAATTCAACGACACCTTCCGTTGCAAGTGCCTTTATTGTAGGCAGCGCTTGGTCAGAATACATGGCCAGCACTCCATCAAAAGCCTCATAACAGCCTTCTCCGAAGAACGTTTCTGCAGTGTAAGTCCCAAACACTTGCACGCCTTTTTCGGTTAAAGTCTTGATGGCAGGAATGATGAATTCCTGTTCTTCCTCACCTTGATTGGTGGCATTGAAAGCTAAAACAGCTATGCGCGGATTCGAAATGTTGAAATCACGCTGAAGTGATTGTGCCAACAATTCACCTTTCTCAACAATCATCTTCTTGGTCAACAGATGGGTGACGTCTTTCACTTCGGCATCTTCTGTCACAACGAGCAAATGCTGCTGTCCGCTCACATATAAGGTGCTGGTCTGTTTTCCTTCGCCGATACTGGTTTCAAGATAGCGTGCGATGTTTTCAAAGGGATAGCCGTCGACATGAACTGTTTTATTATCTATGGGACAATTCACCAATACATCATAGGCTTGGTGACGGTAATCCGTCAACGCTTTGTCTAAAGCAAGCAGTGCAGCTTTGCCACTTCCTTCATTAGAGTGGCCGAAATCAACCTTCAATTCTTCGTCAAAGCAGGTGAGAAGGTTTATTCTTCCATCTTGCACTTCATCGGTAGAATTGATGATACTGAAATTGCCTTGAATGTCTAAAGCTTTGCGATGATAGGCCGCAATCTTGGGTGACCCATAAATGATGGGCGTGCAAAGTTCCAACATTTCAGCATCTGCAAATGTTTTAAAGATGAGCTCATATCCAATACCATTGGTGTCTCCGTGGGTTATTGCCACGCGAATTTTCTGATTTTCCATTTCTGTTTTTATTTTATAGATTGCAAGACAGTTTGCAACTGTCTCATGAGGATTGTCTTATTTTCTGTTTTGGGAGCATAAAGGATAGCCTCTGCGAAGAGTATGTCATGCCGGGATGGACGTTTTATAGCACGGCAAATGAAATGACCGCCCATTGCATCGTTCTGCATTTCCCACAGTCCTTCAAACCAAAAGGTTGAGGTTGTGTTGTCTTTCCAACCGCAAACAGACGCCTGAAGGGTCGTCATATAGATGGCATCGCTAATGCCACGCACGTTTTTGTGCATGACACTATCGCGCAAATGGCAAAAGCGTGGCACATTGAGTGCGTTTATAGCGTTTTCCTTTATCGAATAAAGAGCGATGTTTTTCACCACTTCGGTGTCGTTGTTCGATAGCCAAAGAAAATGCTCTCCCTGGGTATAGCTGTTGAAATCGGCAGGGAGTTGGAGGGCGATGCCAAACATTTTTTTAGGCAAATTGTGTGGCAAACGTTGGTTCTTGTGGGGTGTTGTGGCATGCATAGCCTCTTGTTTCGGTGTGTTTGTGCACCCCGAAAGAAGGATTAATGCCATGATGAACCATCCCATCCAACTATTTTTCATGTCTGATTTCATTGATCTTTTTCGAAGTTGAAAGCAGGCCACAAGCTGCAAAAATATCTTCCCCTCGACTGGCTCTGATGGTGGTAAAAACCCCATGAGCAGTGAGATAGTTGCGCAGTTCCTCCATCTTAGCCTCTGAAGCGCCATGAAGCGCCACACCGGGGATTTGATGAAAGCGAATCAAATTCACTCGGCAAACCAAGCCTCGCAATAGGTTTACAATGGCTTGTGCATGCTGATGTGTGTCGTTGACACCGCTAAAAACGATATATTCGAATGATAATCGACGCTGATGTGAGAAGTCATAATTGTGTAGCAAGTCGATAACTTCCTCGATAGGCATGCCTTTTTGGGCAGGCATGAGTTGTGCTCTTTGCTCAGGAAAGGGCGAGTGTAGGCTGATGGCCACATGGCAATCGCTTTCATCCAAGAAGCGTTTGAGCTTATTTTTCACACCCACACTGCTCACCGTGATGCGCTTGGGGCTCCATCCCCAGCCGTAACTTGCAGTGAGAATTTCGGTTGTTTTGAGGATAGCATCCAAGTTATCCATCGGTTCTCCCTGCCCCATGAACACAATATTGGTGAGTTGGTTCACCTCGGGGAGGGCATAAATCTGATTCAGAATGTCGGCGACTGTCAGGCTACCTTCAAATCCTTGTTTGCCGGTTTGGCAAAAAAGACAATTCATTTTGCAGCCCACTTGACATGAAACACAGAGGGTCGCCCGGTCTTTATCAGGGATATAAACGGTTTCTACGAACTTGTTATCGCGCGTAGGAAACAGATATTTGATGGTTCCGTCTTGTGAATGTTGCGCATCAATGGCGGGTTGCAGACCTATTTCATATAGCGTCTCCAACTTCATGCGGTTTGCTTTGGATATATTCGTCATGTCGTCAATCGATGCTACATGCCGTTCGTATATCCATTTCGCCATTTGCGTGGCGGTGAAAGCCGGCATACCCAGTTCTTTGCACACAGCTTTCAACTCGTAAAGCGTCAAACCTAAAAGTGCTTTTTTCGAAACATTCATCGTGCAAAGGTAATAAATAATGTTGAATGAGGCTCTGCAAAGCATGTATTTTTGCGGGCTGTGCATGTGCGTCTGTGGGCGATAGGGCTTGAGGCCGCAAGGTAAATGTAGGAGGATGATTTGCTTTTACAATTCAAAAGCAATGAGATTGTGGACCAAAGTGGTGCAAATTTGTGCGCAAAATCATTTCAATTACGCTGCAATATCATGCAGATTGTTGCATTGATGGCGATTGTTGCAATTTCTTTGTAAAAAACAAACAACCATCACTTTTATTCAAAGTGATTTATTACCTTTGCAAAGCAATGCTAAAAAGAGGTTGTTAAACTGAGATTGCGTGCGCATGATAGACGGTTTTGCTGTTAAATCTTGTTTTGTCTTTCGCCGCATAACCCATCAAAAATAAACGAAATGAATGACAAATCTATGGCCAAATTGAAGGCAGAAGAGATTGCTACGCAGCCCATGGTGAGCGTAGGTATAGTGAGTGGTACGACCATTAGGTTCAGGTTGAATGAGCCTTATCGGTGCAATGGGCAGCTTGCAGAAGGGCAACACGAAGTGCACGTCTCCGACGGAAAATTGCTTTGGCAGGGGAAAACGTATGATACGCTTGAATTTCAGCTGGTGGATGCGTCGGGAACATTTTCCATTTTTGATGTCGTGATTGGCGTGAAGTTCCATTGGGAACGTAAAGAAACGCAGACGTTCCGAGGTGTGTTGCGGCTCATTGTAGCACAAAATGCGGTCGTAGCCATCAATCAGTTGCCTGTAGAATGGTATTTAGAGAGTGTGATTTCGAGCGAGATGAGTGCCACGTCGAGTTTGGAATTGTTGAAAGCGCATGCTGTGATTTCGCGCAGTTGGCTCTTGGCGCAGATGCAAAAGCGGCGAGCTTTGAAGGTGACGACGCAGACAGCCGGCTCATTTGTGCAGACCGAAACGGAGCATATCCGTTGGTATGACCGCGAGGATCACACACTTTTCGATGTGTGTGCCGACGACCATTGCCAGCGTTATCAAGGCATTACGAAAGAAACGAATGCGCATGTGGTGCAAGCTGTGAATGAAACTTTTGGCGAAGTGTTGCTCTATGACGATGAGATTTGCGACGCACGTTTTTCGAAAAGCTGCGGCGGCGTGGTGGAAGAATATCAATATTGCTGGGAAAACCTGCGCAAACCTTATCTTGTTGCCTTGCGCGATGCTCCTGAAACCGACATGCCCGACCTGACCAACGAAACACAAGCCGAGCAATGGATTTTAACCAATCCTGAGAGTTATTGCAACACACGCGACCCGAAAATCCTTTCACAAGTGCTCAATGATTATGACCAAGAGACGAAAGATTTCTATCGTTGGCAGGTGGAATACACCCAAAGCGAACTGCGCCATTTAATCGAAAGCAAATTAAACCTGCATTTTGGGGACATCATCGACTTGCAACCTGTGGAGCGGGGCATGAGTGGGCGGCTGTCGAAATTGCGCATTGTGGGCACCGAGCGCACGTTAATCATCGGGAAAGAGCTCGAGATTCGCCGTGCGCTGAGCCCTTCCCATCTTTATAGTTCGGCTTTCGTGGTGCAGCGTTTCGACCTCAATGCGCAGCAAGTGCCGGCGCGCTTTGTGCTCAAAGGCGCAGGCTGGGGGCATGGAGTGGGGCTGTGTCAGATAGGAGCGGCAGTGATGGGAGAGCGTGGTTTCCGCTATGATGAGATTTTGTTGCATTATTATCGTGGCGTAGCAATTCGCTCCATTTATTCAAAAGCATGAGAAACCGTTCGCCTTGGCTGTGGCTTCCCTCACTCTGTTTTGCCGAGGGATTGTCGCATGTGACTATTGCCGTGCTGGCCATAGAAATCTATATGCAGTTGGGATTGAGCGATGCCGCCATCACCTTCTACACAGCCTGGCTCTATCTTCCGTGGGTCATTCGTCCCTTTTGGGAGCGGTTTTTGTTGCTTTATCAAACCAAACGATGGTGGATTGTGGCCACGCAATTGCTCTTGGGAGCAGCCTATTCGGGCGTAGCTTTCACGTTGCAAGCCGCGTGGTGGTTGCAAGGAACATTCTTTTTCTTCAGTTTAATAGCTTTTAGTAGTGCCTCCCACGACGTTGCCATCGATAGCTTTTTCAAGCGCGCTTTTCAGCACTACGACAGCGATGACGTTATCTTTATTCGGCGCATCTTCTATCGTTTTGCACTCATGATGGGCAAAGGGTTGCTCATCATGATAGCCGGTGTGGTGCAAGTGATGTTTCGTTATCAGATAAGGTTTTCGTGGAGCTTAATCTTTTATGGGCTCACGGGCCTGTTCTTGGCTTTTAGTCTCTACCATTATTACATGCTTCCTTCGGCGCATCGTGAAGACAATCCCATTTCACAACCACTCCCACGCACCATCATCTATTCGTTTTGGCGCGGCTTGGGCGCATTTTTCCGCCAGCGTTCGTTCGTCTCTTCCATCGCTTTTTTGCTGTTGTTCCGCTTGCCCGAAGCATTGTATATGCCCATTTCGCAGCTCTTTTTGCAAGCACCTCCCAGCCGAGGCGGCTTAGGTTTGGCACCACAAGAGTTTGGATTGGTCAATGGAACGGTGGGCGTTATAGGCTTGTTGTTGGGTGGAATCGTTGGTCACGCAGCCATTCGTCGCTTCGGATGGCGCAAAATGTTGTGGCCCATGGTGGCGGCAACCACCGTGCCCAATGTGCTCAATGTGTGGTTGGCCTATGCCATGCCCGGCAGTTTGCTTGCCATTGGAAGCAGCATGTTTGTGGTGAACATGGGCTATGGGCTTGGCCTTTGCGCCTACCTTTATTTCATTTCCTATTTCAGTGTGGGCAAACATCGCGAGTACCATTATTCCATTTGCTTGGGACTGATGTCGTTCTCGATGATGTGGCCCGCTTTCTTCGCCGGAACCTTGTCCGATATGCTCGGCTATCGTCAGTTTTTCATCGTGCTGTTGGTGCTCTGTCTGTTGCCGATTGTTGCCACAGCCCTTTTGAAAATCAAAGGCGATTTCGGAAAAGAGGAACGCGAAACAGCTTAATCTTTAAGGTCTGAAATCAAAAAAGTGGCCAAAAATATTGCGTAGCATTTTTAAAACACTTAACTTTGCGGTCGACAAAACAAAAAAATCACAGATGAGTAGCTTACGCAACAAGGCCATTTTCGCAGTGCAAAAGAATTTTTCTTCTGCCTGTTTTTTTATGCCTTTTTATTTGGTCAATCCAAATAATTGTGTAACACACATTCTAACGTCCGCTCCTACGCGCGCGTAATATACAACATAATCACTTATAAACAAAGGGTGTGCAAGAAGTTTTTCATAAACTTTTTGCATGCCCTTTTTGCGTGCATAAATGAACAGATTTTGTGTGCAAAAACATCGAAAGTATTATTCGTAACATATAAATAGTTTTAGCAAAATGAAGAAAAAATTGTATGAAACGCCCACATGTACGGTCATTCCGTTGGCGACAGAGTATGCGTTATTGACGAAAAGCCCCGTGGCACGTCCCGGTGGCGGTGGTGAAACAGGTCACAAAGGCAGCG
>ERZ772960.709-NODE-709-length-28381-cov-12.556309_pt1 | contig 28381 bp, 26 predicted proteins | sample MGYA00580678_ERZ772960 | MGnify/ENA primary metagenome ERZ772960 (study PRJEB29015, sample SAMEA2737930) | human oral metagenome | biome: human oral; feature: human-associated habitat; material: dental | place: China | collected 2059 ... | reverse complement strand
GCTGGATGTCCACCGACCTGCGCGATGGCAACCAGGCCCTCATCGAGCCGATGGACCCGGCTCGCAAGCGTCGCATGTTCGACCTGCTCATCAAGCTGGGGTACAAGGAGATCGAGATCGGTTTCCCCGCGGCCTCGCAGACCGACTACGACTTCGTGCGCTCCCTGATCGAGGACGACGCGGTGCCCGAGGACGTGACGATCTCGGTGCTCACGCAGTCTCGCCCGGAGCTGATCGAGCGCACGGTCGAGGCCATGGTCGGCTTCCCGCGCGCGACGGTGCACCTCTACAACGCGACGGCGCCCGTGTTCCGCGAGGTTGTCTTCCACGCGGATAGGGCGCAGACGATTGAGCTGGCCCAGTTTGGCGCGCGCGAGGTGATCGCGCAGGCTGAGAAGCGCCTGGGTGATGAGACGATCTTCGGGTTTGAGTATTCGCCCGAGATTTTCGTGGATACCGAGCTGGATTTCGCCCTTGAGGTGTGCGAGTCCGTCATGGACGTGTGGGAGCCGGGCGAGGGACGCGAGATTGTCCTGAACCTGCCCTCCACGGTTGAGCGCGCGACCCCGAACGTGTTCGCCGACCAGATCGAGTGGATGAGCCGTAACCTGAGCCGCCGCGAGTACGTGGCGCTGTCCGTGCACCCGCACAATGACCGCGGCACGGGCGTGGCCACGGCCGAGCTCGCGCTGCTGGCGGGTGCGGATCGTATCGAGGGCTGTCTGCTGGGTCAGGGTGAGCGTACCGGCAACGTCGACCTGGTGACGCTGGGCCTGAACCTGTTCAGCCAGGGCATCGATCCGGGCATCGACTTCTCGGACGTGGATACTATCCGTCGCACGGTTGAACATTGTACGCAGATGGAGACCTCCCCGCGAGCCCCCTACGTCGGCGACCTCGTCTACACGAGCTTCTCCGGTTCGCACCAGGACGCGATCAAGAAGGGCTTCACCGCCCGCAAGGCCAAGGTCGACGCGGCTGGTGGCGACGAGGAAGCGGTTGTGTGGGAGCTGCCCTACCTGCCGATCGACCCGCACGACGTGGGCCGCTCGTACGAGGCCGTGGTGCGCGTGAATTCGCAGTCCGGCAAGGGCGGCGTCGCCTACCTCATGTCGACGGCGCACGCCCTCGAGCTGCCGCGGCGCCTGCAGGTGGAGTTCTCTCGTATCGTCCAGCGCCACACGGACACCTACGGCGGCGAGATTAACGCGGATCTGCTGTGGCAGATCTTCGCCGACGAGTACCTGCCGACGAACGCTGCGCCGGGCCTGGAGTCGTGGGGTCGCTTCGATCTGCGCTCCTCGCAGGTGGGAACCATGGATGATGAGCATGTCGAGCTCAACGCGATGCTCACCGACAACGGCGAGGTCGTGAAGGTTCACGCGCAGGGTAAGGGTCCGATCGACGCGTTCGTGTCGGCGCTGCACGAGTTTGACCTGGATGTGCGCATCCTCGACTACTCCGAGCATGCGATGAGCCAGGGGCGCGATGCGCGCGCTGCCGCCTACGTGGAGGCGGCCGTGGATGGCCAGATCGTGTGGGGCGTCGGCATCGACTCCTCGATTACTCGCGCGTCCTACAAGGCCGTCATTTCGGCGGTGAATCGCGCCCTGCGCTGAGCGCGCGCGACAGCGATGGGGACCCCGGCCTCGTTTATGGTGACGAGGTCGGGGTCCTTCGTATGTGTCAGTGCCCTCAGGAGGTGGGCCCTCAGGAGGCGGGGCAGTGTGCGAAGAGCTTGAGGCTGCGACGTACTTGCCCGGCAAGGATGCGGGAGATTCGCTCCGTGAGGAGGGTAGGATCAGCGCTCATGTCGGAGGCGAGCCATTGGGATACGTGTCCGAGCACGCTGAGCGTGAAGTGCTCGGTGATGAACTCGCGGTCGTCCGCGCGGAGGGTCAGATCGTTGCTGTCGTGGTCGACGATGGGCTCCATGACGGCGCGTATCTGCTTGTAGAGGAAGACCTGGAGATCTTCCATGGACAGGGTTGAGACGACGGAGCGCGTCTCTTCGGGGTGAGCTTGCATCCATGTGAGCATGGCGAGCAGTCCCTTGGACCAGTCCTCGTAGCCGGAGTGGGCCTCGATCTGGTTGGCAACCTCGCGCTTGAAAACCCATACGGTCAGGTCGCGGATGTCGGCGAAGTGATAGTAGAAGGCCTGGCGGGTCACGCCGGCGGTGCGCGTGAGGCCGGAGACGGTCACCTTCGACAGGGGGACGGTCTGGAGTGCGTCGCGCAGGGCGTGCGCGAGCATCGTTTTCGCATCGGTGTGGGGCATCGGAGATCCTCGTCGACATGAAAAGAGAGGTTACGAGCAAACCGTACAGGCTGAATCGCGGATCTGCGAAATTTCAGTGCAATGTGCGGCTGACCAATTGTATAGCTCAGATTGGCTTGTATGCATCCGGAAACGGCATTGTGTGGAAGCAGAGTGTATGGTTCAGCCCCGACCTCGCCATCTGGACGAGGTCGGGGCTGACAGAGCTGTGTGTCTGTCCCTGTGCGGTTGGTGGGAATAACCGCGTTACTTGGCCAGGCGAGCCAGGGCGGGGGTGGTCTGGTCGGTCATGAGCACTCGCATGCGCGCAATCGCGAGCGAGGGGTTGACCTCCAGGCCGGAGAGCATCCATTGCGCCATGTGGGCGGTGGTCGCCAGTGCGAAGTGCTGGGCGACGACGTCGCGCGCCGTAGCTGAGGCGGAGCCGGGCAGGCGGGACTCGATGAGCTCCTGAATGTGGGAGGCCAGGAATGCCCACAGGTCGTTCGCCTCGATGGCCTTCATGGCGGCGGCGGTCTCGTCGCGATGGGCGTGCATCCACGTCATGGTCGCTTCGATGGCGTCGAGCCATTCTCCCGAACTGGCGGTCAGGCGCGATGTGACTTCCTCGCGGAAAACCCAGGCGTTCAGGTCGCTGAGCGAGTTGAAGTGGTAGTAGAACGCTTGACGGGTGACCCCCGCGGAGCGTGTCAGCGCGCTGACAGAGATCTTTGACAGGGGGGTCTGGGTCAGTGCCTGACGCAGTGCAGTGCCAAGCTTTTCGCGGGCATCGATCGGGGGTGCCATCTGTATCCTTCCTTCAACGGTTATGAGTAAACCATAACCAGTTACGAAGAAACTATCTACTCGAAAATCATTTGCCGGCTGTGTAACCGACCACGCTGTCAGTTTCTCATATATTGTTGTCAGCGCCCGCCTGTGGGCTTGTCGATGGATGTGACAGTGCACTTCACAATTAATTTCGCGCCCTGCGATGTATGCGGGCATCACGTCACTGCCACTGTGTCGGCGTGACACAATGTCCGTGTGATGAAGTCCTATCGAGACGAGGCGATCGTCCTGCGCACCCACAAGCTGGGCGAAGCGGATCGCATCATCACGCTTCTCACCGCTGAGCATGGCCAGGTGCGTGCCGTTGCCAAGGGAGTGCGCAAGACGACCTCAAAGTTCGGCGCGCGCGTCGAACCCTTCTCCGTTATCGACGCCCAGCTGCACCGCGGCCGCACCCTCGATACTCTGACCCAGGTTGCATCCATCGCCCAATACGGCGATGCGATCGCCGCCAACTACGATCTCTACCTCGCGGCTACCGTCGTCGTTGAAACCGCCGAACGCCTCACGACGGATGCACAGGACGGCACGCATTCCCAGTACTTGCTTCTTCTGGGCGCACTCAACGCCCTCGCGAGGGGGCGCCATGACCCCACCCTCATTCGTACCTCGTACACGCTGCGTGCCCTCGCCCTGGCCGGATGGGCGCCCTCCTGTTTCGACTGCGCCGTGTGCGGCACCCAGGGACCCCACTCCTCGTTCTCCATCCCCGACGGCGGCACCGTCTGCGATACCTGCCGCCCGCCCGGCGCCTCCTCGCCCGCGCCCGACACCGTCGCCCTCCTCGGCCAACTGCTCAGCGGCGACTGGGAGCGGGCCGACCGGTGCGAACCCTACGCGCGCACTGAGGCCTCGGGCCTCATCTCCTCGTACACTCAATGGCATCTGGAACGCCGCCTGCGCTCGCTGAGCGTCATCGATAGGAGTCACTCATGACGGACCTGCGACCCACTCCTATGGACCGCGCCCCTCACGACCCCACCGCGCCGCTGCTCGGACCGGGCCAGTGGCACCGCGATGCACCCGTCTTTCGTAAGGGTGAAGCCCCGGCGCACGTCGCTCTCATCATGGATGGGAACGGTCGTTGGGCCAACAGTCGAGGCCTGGCCCGCACTGAGGGGCATCGCGCGGGGGAGTATGCGCTCATGGACACGATTGCCGGTGCCATTGACGCGGGCGTGCGCTACCTGAGCGTCTATACGTTCTCGACCGAAAACTGGAAGCGCTCGCCCGCCGAGGTCTCCTTCATCATGAACTACGCCTCCGACGTGCTCGCGCGGCGCACCGACCAGCTCGCCCAGTGGGGCGTGCACGTGCGGTGGAGCGGGCGTCGGCCCAAGCTGTGGAAGAGCGTCATCAACGCGCTGGAGAAGGCCGATCGGGCGACCTCCCACTGCAAGGCCCTTGACCTGGTCATGTGCGTCAACTACGGCGGGCGCGCTGAGCTTGCCGACGCCGTCAGATCCATCGCCGAGGACGTCGCTGCAGGGCGCCTGAGCCCGCGCGGCGTCACCGAAAAGACACTGTCGCGCCACCTCTACCTGCCAGACGTTCCCGACGTCGACCTCATGATCCGCACGTCGGGCGAACAGCGCCTCTCCAACTATCTGCTGTGGCAGATGGCATACGCCGAAATGATGTTCGTCGACACGCCCTGGCCGGCCTTCGACCGTGAAGAGCTGTGGGGGTGTCTGGAAGAATTCGCGGGCCGTGATCGTCGCTTCGGCGGTGCCGTCGACCGTGTCGCCAGCTCCTAGTCGTTATCCGCACTGTCTGCTGCGAGCGCGGCGTTCACCCTGCGGCGCTTGCGGCGGCCCCGCGCAATCTTCGCGGCGATCAGCATGGCGATGAGGGCGAGGCCCGCCCACCCCCAGGGGGAGCCGGCAGCTGCGCGGATCGCGGCCGCAAAGACCGCGAGCATGCCCAGGCCATACAGGAGAGACCAGAGGATACACCCCGGGATCATTGCGAACGTGTAGGTGCTCCAGCGCATGCGCACGAGTCCTGCGCCCGCGTTGACGGCGGTCTGGATGCCGACCGTCAGGAAGCACAGGGGAATGACGATGATTCCCCACTTGTCCAGGATGGCCGCGCCCTTGCGGGGAATGGGGCCATCGAACCAGCGTGCGACGGCGCCGACGAGGCCGCGCCGTCCGTTCGCTCGAACCGCGCCCGAGGCGGCACCGCGCGCCAGCCAATAGGTGAGCTGGGCGCGGAAGAGGACGACCATGAAAAGGAAGACGAAGAGCCAGATGCCCTCGCGTGCGAAGGCGGGGACCATGGAGTCGATACCGGCGGTAAACATGACGCTCCCAGAGTGAGGCTCAGCAAACGAAGCCTATCCTAACCTGTGAGGCGGGGTGGAGAAAAGGCCCGGGAGTGTATCCGCCTCCCAGGCCTCTTCGTGCATGTATCGCGCCGTTAGCTCTCGGCGCGGCAGGAGCTGCACACGCCAAACAGTTCCAACGAGTGCTCAACGTCGCTGAACCCGTGCACGGTTGCGACGGACTCCACCCACGACTCGATCTGCGACTGCTCGATCTCCTCGGTGAAACCGCATTTGCGGCACACCAGGTGGTGATGATGATGGTGCGTCGTACACGAGCGGTAGAGGGCCTCGCCGTCGGAGGAGCGCAGCGTGTCAACCTGTCCCTCCTCCGCGAGGCTCTGGAGCGAGCGGTAGACGGTCGCCAGCCCCACGCGCTGCCCCTGACCGTGCAGGTCTTCGAAGATCTGTTGGGCGCTGCGGAAGTCGCTGACGCGCGTGAGCTCGTCGAGGACTGCTTGACGCTGCTTCGTCATGCGCTGCATGGTGTTCCCTCCGTCGTCATGCGTCTGCGTGAGCGGTCTGTTCGTGCTCAGGGTGCTGGTTGTGGCCACGTGCCGTGCGGATCCTGCGCACCCTGCGGACACGATCCACAATAGCCCTGATCCCGAAAGCAATCGCGTACGAAACGATGGCTCCCACAACAATCGTTGCGCCGGGGGAGAGGTCGACGAAGTAGGTCAGGGAGAGGCCCGACGTGCAAATGATGACGCCCAGAGCCATCGCTATGCCCATCGTTGAGCGGAATGAACGCGCGCCCAGCTGTGCGATGGCGACGGGGATGACCATGAGGGCGCTGACGAGCAGCGATCCGACGACGCGCATCGCAACGGCGACGGTCAGTGCCGACAGAACCGCGATCAGGAGGGACAGCGTGCGCACGGGTAGACCTGTCGAGCGCGCGAAGTCCTCGTCGTTGGTGACCGAGAAGAGTGCGGGAGCCAATCCCACGCCGAGGGCCATGATCGCGATCCCGAGGATCGTGATGAGCGTGATGTCGCTCCATCGCACGGTCGAGATTGACCCGAAAAGATAGGAATTGAGCTGCGCGGAAGTGCCACCAGCCAGGCTGATCAGCAGGACACCGCCGGCGATGCCGCCGTAGAAAAGCATGGCCAGGGCCGTGTCCCCGGACGTACGGCCACTCTGGCGCACCAGCTCAATCGTGATCGCGCCGAGCAGTGAGATGATCACCGCACCCGGGATTGCCCACGAGTCGGCCGGGCTCACATTTGCGAACGTGCCGACCAGCCAGCCGAGCGCAACGCCGGTCAGAGAGATGTGTCCGATGCCGTCTCCGAGCATCGCGAGCCTGCGGTGCACGAGATACGTGCCGATGATTGGGGCGGTGAGGCCCACGATGAGGGCAGCCAGCAGTGATCGCTGCATCATCGGTGAGGACAGGAGTGTCGTCAGTGCGTCAATCATGCGTCGCTCCCGTCTAGATTCCACTCACGAGGCCGTGGTCGGCCGGCGCGGCCCCGGGTTCGATGGCAGGGTGGCAGTGGTCGCCGCCACCGTGGTGTTGTTCATGGTCGTCCTCGATGTGGGGTGGACCGTCGTAGGAGACGTGACCCGCGCTGATGTGCAGCTCTCGGTCGAGGAGGGGGCCGAGCTCGCCGAGCTCGTGCAGGACGATGAGGATCGTCGTTCCCTCCGCCTTGGCCTCAGCGACGATCTGTGCCAGGCGTGCGCGCGAGGCCGCGTCAATTCCGGCCATTGGCTCATCCATGATGAGCAGCTCGGGACGGCGAACGAGGGCGCGGGCGATGAGGACGCGCTGTGCCTGTCCGCCCGAAAGAATATTGAGGGGGGAGTGGGCGCGGTGAGCCATGCCGACGCGTTCGAGGGCGGCCATCGCCTTCGCGGTGTCGCCCGGAAGCGCCCACAGGCGCCGAGGCCCGAGCAAGCCGGAGCGAACGACCTCGATCGCGTTGGCGCTGATCGCGCCGCCCGAGGAGATGCGCTGGGGCACGTAGCCGATCCTGTTCCAGGGGACGCGGCGACGGGTGGTGACCGAGTGGCCGAAGAGTCGGGCGTCGCCGCTGGTAATGGGCGCGGTGCCGAGCAGCGCCTTGAGGGTCGTGGACTTGCCTGAGCCGTTCGAACCCGTGAGTGCCACGGTCTGGCCTGCGGGAATGCGCAGTGAGATTCCGTGCAGGATCAGATCTGTATCCCAGGCCACGTGCAGATTATCGAGACGCACGACGGCGGTCGCCTCCGCGTGGGAGGCTCCCGCCGTCGTGGGAGTGAAAGTCGTTGTCACTGGCAGTCAAGAGCTTTCGTCAGAGCATCAATGTTGGAGTTCATCGTTGCGGCGTAGTCCTTGGATGCATCGGTCTGGGACTCAATCGGATCTAGGACGGCTGTCGTGATGCCGAGGTCGTCGGCCAGGGTCTGGGCGACCTTGGGGTCGATGAGGGCCTCGGTGAAGATCGTGGTCACTCCCTGGTCCTTTGCTATCTGGGCGATCTCGGCCAGGCGCGCGGGGGAGGGGGAGGACTCGGGGTCGAGGCCGGAGATGCCCACCTGGGTCAGGCCCGTACGATCCGCGAGGTAGCCGAAAGCGGTGTGGGCGGTCACGAAGGTCTTGACCTTGCAGGTCGAGGTCTTGGAGACGAGGGTATTGCCCAGTGTGGTCAGTTCTTCAGACAAAGCCTTCGCGTTGGCCTTGTAGGTGTCAGCGTGGACGGAGTCGGCCTCGGCGAGCTTGTCGCCCACCAGCGTCGCGGCCTTCGCCATGCGCACGGGATCCAGCCAGAAGTGCGGGTCCGCGCTCATGTCGTGGTGGTGCTCATGGCCCTCGTGGTCGTGGCCTTCCGCCTCGCCGGACTGGGCCTCGTCGGTGCCCTCTTCCTCTTCTTCGGCGGGGTGATTCGCGTCGGTGCCGGCCTCAACCAGCTCAGCAGCGGAGGAGACGTCGATGACGGTCTTGGGGGCCTGCTGCTCGATCGCCTCGTCGACCGCGCTCTGGAAGCCTGCGAGGTAGACGACCGCGTCCGCGGAGGACAGGGAGTCGACCATCTTGGGGGAGAGCTCAAGGTCGTGGGGCTCGGCGCCGTCCGGGGTCAGCGAGGTGACGGAGACGTGCTCGCCGCCGATCTTCTCGGCCAGGTACTTCAGGGGGTAGAAGGAGGCCATGACGGTCAGGGTCTCGTCCTTAGAGGTGCTACCAGAAGACGAGGCTGTGGAGGTGCAGGCGGACAGGGCGAGCGCAGTGGCGGCCGCACAGGCGGCAGCGATGATTCTCTTCGACATGAGAATCATTCTCTTTGCAATTGAGAATCTTTGTCAAGTCATTCTTGGAGATCGGACCCCGTTGCGAGTGCTAGTGCGCGCGTCCGGTCGATGCTCGCACGATCAAATCGGGCGAGAACACGTAGTCGGCGTGCGTGGGCACGTAGTCGGGCGTATGTAGGGCTTCGAAGAGGCTGCGCACCGCCGATGAGACGATCGATGGGACGGGCTGGTGGATCGTTGTCAGTGCCGGATCCAGGTGGCCCATGAGGAATGAATCATCGAAGCCGATCACCGAGATGTCGCCCGGAACCGATAGGCCGAGTGAGGTAATCGTGCGGATCGCGCCGAGGGCCTGCAGGTCAGAGCCGGTGATGATCGCAGTGGCGCCGCGCTCGAGGAGTGCGTGCGTGTGGGCGGCCGCGGCCTCGTACGTGTAGAAAGTTTCTTCGATGATGGGGGAGTGGTCGCCGATGAGCTCGCCCATGACCTGGGTAAAGGCCTCGGCCTTGCGCAGGGCCGGGACGATGTGCGTGCGCCCCGTCAGGAGAGCGATGCGCGTATGTCCCAGTTCGTGCAGGTGCGCGACCGCCGCGCGGATGCCGAGCGCGTCCCCTGTGGAAAAGTCGGGTGCCGGGACCTCCGGGCGGGCGCCATTGATCGTCACAAAGGGGATCTCGCGTGCGGCGGCGTCGTGGTACGGCGCGAGGTCTGCAAGTAGATCTGCGTGTCGGCCTGAGACGAAAATGAGTCCGTTCACACGGTGTTCGATGAGCGAGGAGAGGTGATCGAACTCAGACGTCGCTCCCGGTGTCTGCGAACGGATGAGGGCGATGCCGCCCGCGCGCGAAATCTCCTCCTGGAGGTGGTGTGCGAAGGATGCAAAGATTGGATTCGTGAGCTCGGGCACGATGACGCCGATCGTGGGCGTACTTGGTGTGCGCTCGGCAGCCGGGCGGTCGTATCCCAGCTCGTCAATCGCGGTGAGGACCCTGCGGCGAGTGTCTTCGGAGACCTGTCCGACGCCGTTGAAAACCCGTGAAACAGTTGCAGTTGAGACGCCCGCGTGCATGGCGATGTCGGCCATGCTCGTGCGATTTTTCGTCATCGAATCAACGCTCCTTTGGGTCTTCGTGCGCGGCTGTTTCCCTATAAATGTAACAGCTTGCACACAATTGCGAAAATTGTTGCAGAAACAAAATCGAGGGTATTACAGTGAACCTTGTAGCGGGTCGCTGATGGAGGCGACCACCTGACCAACACAGGAGTAATAATGCGACGTGGCATCGCAGCACTCGGCGTCTTCGCGGCGGTTACCGCCCTGGCCGCCTGCAACAACGGAACGACCCCCTCTTCCTCGTCGTCCTCTGGCAACAGCGGCGATGCGGTGGCAACGCTGACCATCTGGGCGGATGACACCCGCTTCACGCAGGTTGAGACCATCGCCGAGGACTTCACCGCCAAGACCGGCGTGAAGGTGGATGTCGTCCAGAAGTCCGAGTCGGACATGGACACCGAGTTCACCACTCAGGTTCCCACCGGCAACGGCCCCGACCTGATCGTCATGGCCCATGACAAGCTCGGCGCGCTCGTCTCTAACGGCGTCGTCGCCCCCGTCGACCTGGGCGAGGCCAAGTCCCAGTTTGCCGACGTCGCCGTCAAGGGCGTGACCTACAACGGCCAGACCTACGGCGTTCCCTACGCCATCGAGTCCGTCGCCCTGGTGCGTAACAACGCGCTCACCAAGGATGAGCCCAAGACCTACGACGACATGATCGCCTCCGGTAAGACCACCGGCGTTGAGTACCCCTTCATTATCCAGATGGGCGACAAGGGCGATCCCTACCACTTCTACGGCTTCCAGACCTCCTTCGGAGCCCCTGTTTTCAACACGAACGCTGACGGCGAGTACACCTCCGAGCTGGCCATGGGCGGCTCCGGCGGCAGCGATTTCGCCAACTGGCTGAAGGCTCAGGGCGACGCGGGTGTGCTCTCCCCGTCCATCACCGCCGATATTGCCAAGCAGGCCTTCCTCGATGGCAAGGCTGCCTACACGGTGACCGGCCCGTGGAACGTCGCCGCCTTCCGTGAGGCTGGCATGGACGTGTCCGTCATGCCGATCCCCTCGGCTGGCTCGCAGGCCGCCCAGCCCTTCGTTGGCGTCCAGATGTTCTACCAGAGCGCCAAGTCCGCCAACCCGGTTGCCGCCAAGCAGTTCTTCAACTACCTGGCCACCCCCGAGGCTCAGACCCAGATGCAGAAGCTCGGCGGTCGCGCCTCCGCGATGCCCTCCGTTGCGCAGGCTTCGGACGATCAGGACATCAAGGACTTCTCGAAGGTTGCCGAGTCCGGTGCCCTCGCTCCCGCGATCCCCGCAATGGGTTCCGTGTGGAACTTCTGGGGCCAGACCGAGGCCAACATCGTGAGCGGCGCCGAGGCTCCTGCCGACGGCTGGGCGACGATGATCACGAACATCAACAACGCGATCGCCTCCAAGTGATCGTGAGCGCCGGGCGCTAGCCGCCCGCGCGCAACGCGCTCGCCTCCGGTGAGCATCGCCTCACACCCGACCGCCTCCCACGCGGCGGGCGGGTGTGAGGCCCTCTGATAGCAGCGCCGCTGAGCGGCGCGCGGCACCACCGGTGCCACCTGCTGCCGCCAGTCGGGGGCAGAACCAAGTCGCAATGACGCGCGAACGCGCACGTGTGGAGGACACGATGTCTGAGCCAGTGAAGGCTACGGAAAAGAAAAAAGAGGGGCCCAAGACCTCTCATGCAAATGATGTGACCAAGCGTGGTTTCTTCGTGAAGCTCATCCTGATGATGCTGATTGACGCCCTGGGACTCTACGGAGTCTTCACCGCCTACATGGTGAAGTCCTGGATCGTCCTCGGTGTTCTCGCCGCGCTGCTCATTGTCGTGAACTGGATTTACTTCTCCAAGCGGATGATCCCCGCGAAGTACCTGGTTCCCGGCATGGTGTTCCTGCTCATCTACCAGGTGTTCGTCATGGGATACACGGGTTACGTGTCCTTCACGAACTACGGCCAGGGCCACAACTCGACCAAGGAAGACGCGATCTCCGCCATCCTGAAAGCCTCCGAGCAGCGCGCCCCCGGTGCGGTCAACGTCACCGCCGCGGTCGTTGAGGATGGCTCCGGCCTCGGCCTCGTCATCGCAGATCCGACCACCGGCGCTCTCAAGGAAGGCAACCCCGACACCCCTCTGCGTGATGTTCAGGGCACTGTCTCCGCCGGCATGATCTCCGACGTCCAGGGCTACAAGGTCCTCAAGGTTGCGGACATCCTCAATCGCCAGACCGACGTCGCCGGGCTGACCGTTCCCGTTTCCTCCGACCCGAACGATGGGTACTACAAGACCGACGATGGTGCGACCGCCTACCTGGCCAAGTCGACCTACGCCTACGACGCCCAGGCCGATACCCTCACCGACACTGCTACCGGAACCGTGTACACGGCCGATAACAAGGCCGGTGTCTTCGTTGATTCCGTGGGCAACGAGCTCACCCCCGGCTGGCGCGTCTTCGTCGGCTTTAGCAACTACAAGAACATGGTGACCAGCAATGACCTGGGCGGCCCCTTCCTCAAGGCGCTCGTGTGGTCCTTCGTGTTCGCCGCTGCATCGGTGCTCTCCACCTTCGCGCTCGGCCTCATCCTGGCCCTCGTCTTCTCCGACAAGCGCATCAAGGGCCGCAAGGTCTACCAGTCCCTCATGATCCTGCCCTACGCCTTCCCGGCCTTCCTGGCCACCCTGGTGTGGAAGGGCATGCTCAACACGGACTTCGGCTTCATCAACCAGGTCTTCCTTGGCGGCGCCCACGTTCCGTGGCTCGATAACGGCCTGCTCGCCAAGCTTTCGATTCTCGGCGTGAACCTGTGGCTGGGCTTCCCCTACATGTTCCTCGTCTGCCTCGGTGCCCTGCAGTCCCTGCCGGGCGACATTGAAGAGGCCGCGAAGATTGACGGCGCCTCCGGCCTGCGCACCGTGTGGTCCATCAAGCTGCCGCTGGTGCTGCAGTCGACCGTGCCGCTGCTGATCGCCTCGTTCGCGTTCAACTTCAACAACTTCTCGCTCATCTACATGCTGACGGGTGGCGGGCCGAACTACCCGGGCCTGTCGGTGCCCGTCGGTGAGTCCGACATCCTGATCTCGATGGTCTACAAGATCGCCATCGACTCCGGATCCCCGAACTACGGCCTCGCCTCGGCCATGTCCATCGTCATCTTCGTTGTCGTGGGCGTGATTGCGTGGCTTGGCTTCCGTCAGACGAAGACCCTTGAGGAGCTGTGATGAGCGCTGCAACCGTTTCTAAGAAGCATGATGGAAGCACCCTCAAGGGTGCCCGCTGGTGGGCCGAGGTCGGCTGGCGTCACATCGTCGCCATCCTGACGATCATCTACTGCGTCATCCCGCTGCTCTACGTCCTGTCGGTGTCCCTGAACCCCGGTGCGACGCTGACCGGTTCGAACTCGCTGTTCTCGAAGATCTCGCTGGAGAACTTCCAGGCGCTGGGGAGCGGCAAGTACGCCATGTACTGGTCGTGGATTCTCAACTCCCTGATCGTGTCCACTGCGACCGCGATTGGTACGGTCCTCATGGGCGCCGCGGCCGCCTACGCGTTTAGCCGCTTCCGCTTCAAGGGCCGCCGCGCGACCCTGACCGGCCTGCTGCTGGTGCAGATGTTCCCGCAGATGCTGGCCTTCGTGGCCCTGTTCCTGCTGCTCCTGGGCATCCAGGACATCTTCCCGGTGCTGGGTCTGAACTCCAAGCTCGGTCTGATCTGCGTCTACCTGGGTGGCGCGCTTGGCTCGAACACGTTCCTGCTCTACGGCTTCTTCAACTCGATCCCGCGTTCGCTCGATGAGGCGGCCATGATTGACGGCGCGACCCACGCGCAGACTTTCTGGACGATCATCATGCCTCTCGTGCGTCCCGTCCTCGCGGTCGTCGGTCTGCTGAGCTTCATTTCCTCGCTCGGTGACTTCGTTATCGCCCGCGTGGTCCTGCAGGATCAGAGCCAGTTCACGCTGGCGGTCGGCATGTACATGTGGGCTGCTGACTCGCGTACTGCCCCGTGGGGCATCTTCGCCGCTGGCTCCGTGATCGCGGCCATCCCGGTGGTCCTGCTGTTCCAGTACCTGCAGAAGTACATCGTGTCCGGCCTGACCGCCGGCGCGGTCAAGGAGTAAGCGCTCCCGCACCCTCTCACCTAGCCGGCCCCGGCCTCGTCCCCTATCCCCGTGGGACGAGGCCGGGGCTGTTTGTGTGCGCGGGCGTGTTATGGTGGCGCCATGTGGATGCTCAGGCGCTGGTCCAGTGCTTCTTGTGGCGGGGTGCTGTGTCTTGGTGTTGTGCCCAAAGCGCAGTCCACTGTGGCAAATAATGGTGAAAACGCGGTGGTTGGGCAGTCTCAGTAGACGCAACAAAGCAGCCCAACACTCGCCTGGTGCCCGCCTGGCATTCTGTGGTCGGCTGGTTGTGGGCGGGGAGTGACTCGGTTCTGCCAGTCCCATGTTTGTCCTTGTGTGTTGGGGTGCTGCACCCGATCCGTAGGCAATGCACCTCTTCTGAAGGGGTGCAGCGCCCCTGATCGGGTGCATGGTCCCGTAACGGGTGCAGTGCTCCCGCGCGGGCGTTGCTTCTGGTGGTGTGGTTATCAGCCTGGGTCGTGGGTGCCTTCGGGCCTTGAGTTGTCTTCTGCTTGGGGTTCTTTGTGTGGCCTCGTGTTGTAGTTCCTCAACAACGTCGCATGCAATTCCCCGTCATATATTTCAAACATTGAAATCGCATCGTTGGAATCGCAACGTTTTAGGATGCTGTAGAAAGTTCGGGTGCTCGAATTGCATGCGACTTTTGGTTTGGGATGTGCGTGGGGCAAACTTCTGTGTGTGCTCGTTGACCCAAGGCGCTCTCCATAATGCTCGGGCTGATTCACCACTAAGGCTAGGACGCTCCTCAGGACGATTCGCCGCAATATCCGGGACGAATCAATCTATTGGGTTGTGCATCGAAGGGAGGTAATCCTGTTCATAGTCGGGCCTAGCTGCGTGGGTGGGGGGCTATTTTGTGTATTCGGGCGTGGGGCGCGATCTGAGGGCGTGTGATGGGAGCGCTTGACAGGTTAGTTGGTTATATGGTTCATTAGTCATGTAATGAACCGCAGAACCTGAAGGGAGGGTTTCGCATGGCACCCACGTTCGTCTCTGGGATCCCGATCTACGTGCAGATCGCCGACGACATCCGCGCGCAGATCCTGCGCGGTGCCCTGCGCGCTGGGGACCAGCTCACCTCCACCACGGAGTACTCCGCGACCTACCGCATCAACCCGGCCACCGTCGGCAAGGCCTTCGCCATCCTCGTCGACGAGGGACTCGTTGAAAAGCGGCGCGGCATCGGCATGTTCGTCGCCGAAGGCGCACAGCACGCGCTCGTGGCTGACGGGCTCGCCACCTACGTGGAGGAGACCCTGAACCCCGCCGTCGAATCGGGCCTGGCCCTGGGCCTGGACATCGACGCCATCATCGACCACGTCCGCGCCTACGGCGCCGACACAAACGCCAAGGAAGACTCATGATCACCCTTAACTCCATCACCCACACCTATCCGGGAGAGAATGAGGCGGCGCTGCGCGATGTCTCCCTCACCCTCGGAGACTCCACCATCACGGCCCTCTTCGGCCCCAACGGATCGGGCAAGACGACCCTCATGCAGATCCTTTCCGGCCTGCTTCCGGCCTCCTCGGGAAGCGTGTCCATCAATGGAACGGGCATGCGCCCCAACGACCTGCTCGCCTACTCGGTCATGGTCTCCTCCGACAGGGACTTCGACAACTCCTCCGCTGGGGCGCTGGTCGCCTACGCCTCGCTGCGCCCGACCTGGGACCAGAAGCTTTTTGACCGCTACGCCCGGCGTTTCGGCTTCCAGATGAAGCGTCGCAAGAAGGTGCGCAAGATGTCCTCGGGACAGGCCGCCATCCTCGCGGGTGCCGTCGCCCTGGCCTCGGGTGCCCCCATCACCGTCCTCGACGAGATTCAGGCACCCCTGGACGTGCCCACCCGCTACGCCTTCTACGAGGAGCTGCTCACCCTGGCAGCCGACGCCATGGAGGGACGACGCCCCCGGCGCACGTTCCTCATCTCCTCGCACATGGTCGCCGAGCTGGAAAACGTTGCCGAAGATGTCGTTGCGCTCAAGGGTGGACGCCTTCTCGCCCACGAGAGCGTCGAGACATTCACCTCCCGCATTTGCTCCATCACCGGCAACGCCGCCGACGTGGAACGCTTCCTGGCCGACCACCCCACCATCGGCGTCATCACCTCGCGAACGCTCGGATCCGCCCGAGAGATCGTCGTAGACCTGCGCGGACGGGGAATCTCCGACCGCGAGATCGCCTCCCACAACCTCACACTCTCGCCCTGCACCTTCCAGGACGCCTTCGCCTACCTCATCCAGGAGAACGACCAATGAGCACCGCAACCCCCGACCTCATCAAATCCTCCCCCTCGCCGCTGCGCGTCGGACTCGTCGGCTGGCGCTTCATCGTGGTGCTCTACCTGCTGATCGAGACCTTCCAGTTCCTCGTCAACTTCGTGGTCAACGGAATCGTGTACCTCTCGGTCTCCGACGCCACCGAACAAGTGGAACAGGCCGCCACGAACTCCGCCGCCGTCACGGGCACTTTCCTCTTCGTCTGCGGGGTCCTCAGCGCCACCGTCAACATGCGAGCCTCCGCCCTCAGCGGGGGGTCGCGCCCCGTGCTCACCGCGGCGAGCTACGTCCACTCCATCATCATCATCGGTCTGGGATCCCTCGTGTGGTGGCTCCTGATCGCTATCCATCCCGTGCTCTTCGTCATGGGACGCGAGTCCTTCCCACTCGGCATCGACTCGTGGCTCTTCGTCGTGCTCGCCTGGGTGGCCTGCGACGGGGCCGGGCGCTTCATCGGAGGGCTCTCCCGCTGCATCGGTTCAACCTGGAAGAGGGCATTCGTGCTCATGGCCGCGATCCCGCTAGGCATCTGCGCCATCGGCGCGCCGATCACGTGGCTGGTCCTCACCCTCGTCCACAAGTCCGGCTACCTGCCCCCGATGCACCCGGCCTTCTACCTGCTCGGCCTTATCTCGCTGACGGTCGTCGCATCCGGCTGGCCGCTAACCGCGGCAGGTCACATACGCCGCGTCGGCTGACCCGCGCCAACGCGCTGATACCCGATCCCGCCTGCCCCGCCCCGGCCTCGTCCCCTCACACGGAAGGGAAGAGGCCGGGGCGCTTTCTTGCTTCGGATTCCCCTGTGGTGGGATCCATGAGTGCGCGGTGGCCCGGAATCACCCGACGCAGTAGTTATCGGCTAGTATCGATGGCGACACGACAGCCAGTCGTGCCTCGCATACTCAAGGAGTGACAAGTGGCTAAGGGACCCTCCCGCCTCGACAATGTGATCAGCCTGGCCAAGCGCCGCGGCTTCGTCTTCCCCTGCGGTGACATCTACGGTGGCACCCGTTCCGCGTGGGACTACGGCCCGCTCGGCGTGGAACTGAAGGAAAACATCAAGCGCGCCTGGTGGAACGCCATGGTCCGCCGCCGCGCCGACGTCGTCGGCCTCGACTCCTCCGTCATCCTCCCGCGCGAAGTGTGGGTCGCCTCCGGCCACGTCAAGGCCTTCACCGACCCGCTCATCGAGTGCCTCAACTGCCACAAGCGCGCCCGCGAGGACCAGCTCATCGAAGAGCTCGCCGAAAAGAAGGGCGTCGAAGAGTCCTCCCTGACCACCGCCGACCTCGCCTGCCCGAACTGTGGCGTGCGCGGCCAGTGGACCGAGCCCCGCGCCTTCTCCGGCCTGCTCAAGACCTACCTGGGCCCCGTCGACGACGAGGCCGGCCTGCACTACCTGCGCCCCGAGACCGCCCAGGGCATCTTCATCAACTACGCGAACGTCATGAACGCCGCGCGCAAGAAGCCGCCGTTCGGCATCGGTCAGATCGGCAAGTCGTTCCGCAACGAGATCACGCCCGGCAACTTCATCTTCCGTACCCGCGAGTTCGAGCAGATGGAACTCGAGTTCTTCTGCAAGCCCGGCACCGACGAGGAATGGCACCAGTACTGGATCGACTACCGCAAGGCCTGGTACGTGGACCTCGGTATCGACCCCGAGAACCTGCGCGAGTACGAGCACCCCAAGGAAAAGCTCTCGCACTACTCCAAGCGCACCGTCGACCTGGAATACCGCTTCGGCTTCCAGGGCAGCGAGTGGGGCGAGCTCGAAGGCATCGCCAACCGCACCGACTATGACCTGACCGTCCACTCCGAGGCCTCCGGCGCGAAGCTCGACTACTTCGACCCGAACACCAAGGAACGCTGGACCCCCTACGTCATCGAGCCCTCGGCGGGCCTGACCCGTTCCCTCATGGCCTTCCTCATCGAGGCCTACCACGAGGACGAGGCCCCCAACGCCAAGGGCGGCGTCGACAAGCGCGTCGTGCTCAAGCTGGACCCGCGCCTGGCCCCGGTCAAGGCCGCCGTCCTGCCCCTGTCCCGCAAGCCCGAACTGACCGGCCCCGCCTCCGAGCTGGCCGACGAGCTGCGCGGCATCTGGAACGTCGACTACGACGACGCCGGTGCCGTCGGCCGCCGCTATCGTCGCCAGGACGAGATCGGCACGCCCTTCTGCATCACCTACGACTTCGACTCGATCGAAGACCACGCCGTCACCATCCGCGAGCGTGACACTATGGAGCAGGTGCGCATCCCGCTCGACAAGGTCAAGTCGTACCTGATCGAACGCCTGGGCTGCTGATTTGTCCATAGCCTCAACGTCCGCAGCGGCCCCGCTTCGCGTGGGGCCGCTGCGCCTGTGGACACCCGTCGTCCTGGCCCCCATGGCCGGGGTGACGGACGTGCCCTTCCGCCGCCTGTGTCGCATCATGGGCGAGTCGGGCCTGCCCGACCACCTGCGACCCACCGGCATCCCCTCCTGGGCGGCCGAATCGGGGGAGGGGGCCACGGCCTCGTCCCCGAAGAACAAAGGTCAGGCGTCCAACGAGCCGCGCCACGTGGCCATCCCGCGCGTGGACGCGCCCGCCGGCCTGTACGTCACGGAGATGGTGACCAGCCGCGCCCTTGTCGAGGAGAACGAACGCACCCTGGAGATGGTGCGCCCCGACCCCGCCGAGCGCGTGCGCTCCCTGCAGCTCTACGGCGTTGACCCCGCCGTCATGGCGAAGGCCGCGACGATGCTCATCGAGCGCGACCTCACCGATCACATCGACCTGAACTTCGGGTGCCCTGTCCCCAAGGTGACGAAGAAGGGCGGGGGAGCGGCCCTGCCCTGGAAGCGCGACCTGTTTACCGACCTTGTGGGTGCCGTCGTGCGCGCCTCGAACGAGGCCGGGGAGCGCGTGGGGCGCGAGATCCCCGTGACCGTCAAGATCCGTATCGGCGTCGACTCCGAACACGAGACCGCGACGGACGCCGCACTGGCCGCGCAGAAGCTGGGCGCCGCCGCGCTCACCCTGCACGCGCGCACCCAGAACCAGCACTACGCGGGTCAGGCCCACTGGGACGAAATCGCACGCCTGAAGGACCTGCTCGACATCCCCGTCTTTGGTAACGGCGACGTCTTCGAGGCTGCCGATGCCCTGGACATGCTCGAGCGCACCGGCTGCGATGGCATCAGCGTCGGGCGCGGTGCCCAAGGACGCCCCTGGATCTTCCGCGACATCGTCGCCGCCTACCACGGTGGGACGATCCCGCCCGGCCCCAGCCTCGCCGAGGTCGTCTCCGTCATCGAGCGCCACGCCGCCTGGTGCGTCGTCGACCAGGGCGACGAGGGGCGCGCGCTGCGCGAGATGCGTAAGCACATCGGCTGGTACCTGCGCGGATTCGCCGTCGGCGGCCCCCAGCGTCACGCTCTCTCTATGGTCTCGACCCTCCAGGAGCTCCACGAGCGCCTCGCGGACCTCGACCTCGATCAGGCGTTCCCGCCCGCCGCACGCGGACCTCGCGGACGCGCCGGCGGCGAGAAAACACCCCACCTGCCCGACGGCTGGCTGGACCACCCCTACCTCACGCAGAGCGAGCGAGATCGCCTGCACTTGGCAGAAATCGGATACTAAGCGAAGGAATCATGCCTCACTCATCTGCGCCCGACCCTGACCCTGCGCCCGGACTCGTCACCATCGGGAAAGCCGCCAAGAAGGCGAGCCTCGGGGGACGTACCCAGGTCATCGTCCCCGTCAGCGGAGACTCACAGTCCCTCATCGGGCAAGTTCAGGCAATGGCCACGTGCCGCGCGGACATCGTCGAGTGGCGGGCAGACACCTTCCTGTCCTCCCTTGTTGGGGCGCACTTCGTGTCCGCATCGGACGTGGAGGAAGACCTGGTGCGCATGGCCCGCTACATCGCGGATTCCTCGCCGCTGCCGGTTTTGGCGACCATTCGCACGTCGGTCGAGGGTGGCGAGGCCTACCTGGACGACGAGGAATACTGCGCCCTCGTGCGTTCGCTTGCGTCCTTCGCGGGCGGCGTCGACGTGGAGATCTCGCGCGACGGTTCCTCCGCGCTCATCGACGAGGTGCACGAGGCCGGCGCGATCGTCGTCGCTTCTTTCCACGATTTTGAGGGGACTCCCGGCGACGAGCAGCTCGCCGAGGTTCTCGCTGCCATGAACGTTGCCGGCGCGGACGTTCTCAAGTTCGCGTGCCTGGCCCACAGTGCTACGGACGCGGCCCGTGTGCTGGCCGCGCAGGCGTGGGCTCGCGAGGCCTACGACCGACCCGTCATCGGTATTTCCATGGGGGAACACGGCGCACCCACGCGCCTGGTGGGCTCTGCCCTCGGGTCCGCGGCCACCTTCGCGACCCTGCCCGGGTGGCAGGGGAGCGCCCCTGGACAATTCACCGTTGAACAGGTGCGCGCGGTCCTCGACATCGTTGAGGGCTCGGGGGACTAAGCCCGATCGCCGGGGCCAACGCGGCCCCGAAGCAAGCGACGAAAAAGAGGGGCGCTGGAGTGTTCTCCAGCGCCCCTCGCGCTTATTGTGTGCGGTTACAGCGCGCGTCGGTGATACGCGGGTTCTCAACAGCTGTGGGGGCGGGCCTTGCGGCCCACCCCCACAGCGTCAGCGAAACGCCGGGACGCTCACGCCTCCTTGGGGGACACGGTCACGACCGTGTCGGTGATACCCACCGGGCCGGGAGCGGCCGGGGTGATCTCGCCGAACTTCTTCTTGTTCGTGACGACCATGGGGGTGATCGTGTCGTAGCCGGCCTCGCGGATGACATCCCAATCAACCTCGGCCAGGACGTCGCCGCGCTTGACGACGTCGCCCTTGGCGACGCGCGGCGTGAAGCCCTTGCCCTCCAGCTTCACGGTGTCCATGCCGATGTGGATGAGCACCTGGACGCCGGAGGCGGACTTGATGCCGTAGGCGTGGCCCGTCGGGAACGCGACGGACACCTTGCCGTCACACGGAGCGACGACGACGGCGCCAGCGGCGGGGGAGACGGCGATGCCGGGGCCGAGCGTGCCGGTGGCGAAGGCCTCGTCGGCCACGCCGGACAGCGCGACCAGCTCGCCCGCCATGGGGGAGGTGAGTGTCAGATCAGCCACTGCCTCGTCGCTGAAAGCGGGAGCCGGAGCGGCCTCAGCGGCGGGAGCGGCGGGGGCAGCAACGGGAGCCGGAGCGGCGGCGGGAACTGCGGACACGCCAGCCTTCGCGGCCTCCTTCTTGGCGCGAGCCTCAGCCTTCTGCTCCTTCGTGCGGTAGTCGAAGAAGACGACCATCAGGAAGGCGGTGAAGAACGCGGCGGCAATACCCAGGCCGTAGACGGCCATGGGGGTGAAGACAGGAATCGTCAGAAGCGATGTGAACACAAAGGTGTTCGTGGTGGCGCCGCCACCGATGCCGATGACCAGACCGCCGACGACACAGCCGGTGAGCATGAGCGGGTAGATGCGCTTGAAACGCAGGTGGATGCCGTACAGGGACGGCTCCGAGATACCGCCGAAGAGACCGGCCGCCAGGGCGCCGGACGCGGTCTGGCGCATATCGGTGTCGCGGTCACGGATCGACAGGAAGAGCACGCCGGCGGTGGCGCCGAAGCACGCGAAGTTCCACGCGCCCATGGGGCCCTGGATGAAGTCCGAACCCGTCGAGGCGATGTTCGCCAGCTGCAGGGCGTTGAGCGGCCAGTGCAGGCCCAGCGGCACCAGGAAGGGGTAGATGATCGGGATGATGATCGCGAAGAGGATGGGGGCGTGGCCGTTGAGCCAGGCCAGGCCGCCACCCAGGCCGTTGCCGATCCAGATCGACAGGGGGCCGATCAGGAAGGCGGTCAGCGGCATGATGATGATGAAGGAGATGAAGGGGACGAACACCATCTGGACGTTCGAGGGGATGATCTTCTTCAAGCCCTTGTAGACGACCGCCAGGATCGGCACCATCAGCAGCGGCACGAAGACCTGGCCGCCGTAGTCGGCCAGCTGCAGGGGCAGGTTGCCGATCTGGGTGACGCACTGCTCGGAGCCGAGCGCGGTGGTCGTACAGGTCGTCTCAGCGAAGGAGGAGGTGTTGCTCAGGCCCAGGAAGTTGGGGGTGAGCAGCGACAGGATGACGGCGGTGCCGACCCACGGGTCGATGTCCAGCTTCTTGGACGCGTTGTAGGCGACCATCGCGGGCAGGAAGTAGAACACCGCACGCCACATGGAGTTGACGTAGCCCAGCCACGCGGGGATGACGTCGGCGCGCGTGTCGACGACGCCGAGGGAGTCGAGGACCGCCAGGAATGCCAGGATTAGGGAGGCGCCGAGGAGGACGGGCAGCAGCGGGCGGAATGAATCCGACAGGTACTCGAAGAACGCGTCGACGATGGCGTTCTTTCCGCGTGCCTTCGCGCGGGCGGCGGCCTTGACGTCGTCGTTCGAGGCTGCGGCGCCCGACTTCATTGACGGCAGGTTGTTGATCTCGTTGAAGACCGACTGCACGGCACCGCCGATAACGATCTGGTAGCGGTCCCCCGACTGCGGGACGGCACCGAGGACGCCGTCAATGGCCTCGACTCGGTCCTTGTCGACGATCGACGCGTCGTTGAGTTCGAAGCGCAGCCGCGTCGCGCAGTGGGTGAAGTGGGTGATGTTGCCGGGACCACCGACCGCATCGAGGATTTCCTGTGCCGTGTTAGACACGCGGGACTCCTTCCGTGGATGAGGATTCGACGCTGAATGCGACACTTGACAATTAGCATGTTTAAACAGTCAGTGACAGAGGCGACGGGCTATCTCACAGTATTTCGACGGTGATTTTGCGTGCTTTGACGGTAACGAGGCCGGGGCCCGTTCTGTGGGGGAGCTTCCCTAGTAAAATGGCCCCGTGAATGAGTTTTCCCTGGCAATCCCCGGTGTTGATGGTGGCGACGCACGTCGCCCGTACGTGTCCGCCGATTCCGAGCGTTGGGTGCCCGAGGACCACAAGTCCTCCGAGCGCACCGAGTTCGAACGCGACCGCGCGCGCATTCTCCACTCGTCCGCTCTGCGTCGCCTCGGCGAAAAGACGCAGGTGCTGGGCCCTATTTCGGATGACTTTGTGCGCACCCGCCTCACGCATTCCCTTGAGGTTGCGCAGGTGGGGCGTGAGCTCGGCAAGGAGCTGGGGGCGGACCCGGATGTCGTGGATGCGGCGTGCCTGTCCCACGACCTCGGGCATCCACCTTTCGGGCATAACGGCGAGCGCGCGCTGGACGCGGCAGCCGCCTCGATTGGCGGGTTCGAGGGCAACGCCCAGACCCTGCGCGTCGTCACCCGCCTGGAACCCAAGGTCATCGGCACGGGCGGCGTCCCCGCCGGCCTGAATCTGACGCGCGCGACCCTGGACGCGATCTGCAAGTATCCGTGGGTCAAGGCCGGGGGACCGGACCTGGCCAAATCGACCCGCAAGTACTCCGTGTACCCCGACGACGCGCCCGTCTTCGCATGGATGCGCCAGGGGGCGCCGGCCGGGCGGCGATGCCTGGAAGCCCAGATCATGGACCTGTCGGACGACATCGCCTACTCGGTGCACGACGTGGAGGACGCGGTCGCGACCCGCAAGCTGGACCCCGCAGACCTCTTCGATGACGCGCACTGCTCGGCTGTCGTGGCTTCGACCCTGGACTGGTACGGGCCCTCGGTGGCGCGCTCGGACCTGGAGGAAGCCCTCGAACGTATCGTCTCCATGCCCGTGTGGCTGCGCTCCTTCGACGGCTCCTATGCCTCCCTCGCGCACCTGAAGGACGCGACGAGTGAGCTGATCGGCCGCTTCTGTTCGGCGACCGTGGCCGCCACGCGCGAGACCTTCGGGCACGAGCCGCTGGGCCGCTACCGTGCGGACCTCGTCGTGCCGCGCCAGGTGCGCGCCGAGATCCAGATCCTCAAGGGCATGGCCGTCCACTACGTCATGAGCCCGCGCGAGACCGAGCCGGTGTATTACCAGCAGCGCACGCTCTTGGCCGACCTCGTCGACGCCCTCTACGAGGCCGGGGCGAACGCCCTGGAACCCGTGTTCGCCGCGCAGTGGCGCTCCGCCTCCGACGATGGCGTGCGCCTACGCGCGGTCATCGACCAGGTCGCCTCGCTCACGGACGTGTCGGCTTCCGCGTGGCACGCCCGCTGGTGCGGAATGCTATCCTCGCAGCTCTAAGCGTGATTGGACGCAGACGTGGGCGGGCATCGGTAAACTGAGGGACATGGCGGGTCTGATTCGCAAGGACGACATCGAAGCGGTACGTAACGCAGTGAAGATCGACGAGATCATCGGCGAGCACGTAGCGCTGCGACCCGCGGGCATCGGCTCCCTCAAGGGGTTGTGCCCCTTCCACGATGAGCGCACGCCCTCCTTTAACGTGCGCCCCCACCTGGGCATGTTCCATTGTTTTGGCTGTGGTGAAAGCGGCGACGTCATCTCCTTCGTGCAAAAGATGGATCACCTGCCCTTCACTGAGGCGGTTGAGATGCTGGCTGCGAAGGCCGGGATCACCCTCCACTATGAAGAGGGCGGGGCGCGCGTGCGTACCGAGGAACCGGGCAAACGCCAGCGCCTCCTCGACGCCCACCGCGTCGCCGAAGAGTACTACCTGCAGCAGCTGGCTTCCCCCGAGGCACACAAGGGCCGCACGTTCCTCGCCGAGCGCGGCTTCACCCAGGCGATGTGCGCGCATTTCGGGGTCGGCTACGCCCCGGCCTCGTGGGATTCCCTGACGCGCCACTTGCGCTCGAAGGGCTTCACGGACCAGGAGATCCAGATTTCTGGCTTGGGATCGCAGGGCAGTCGCGGCGTGTACGACCGTTTCCGCGGGCGCCTCGTGTGGCCGATCCGGGATATTACGGGCGCGACGGTCGGTTTTGGTGCCCGTCGCCTGGACGACAGTGACAAGGAATCGCCCAAGTACCTCAACACCCCCGAGACTCCGATCTATAAGAAGTCGCAGCTCCTGTACGGTCTGGACCTGGCGAAGAAGACGATCGCGACGGAGCACAAGGTCGTCATCGTCGAGGGGTACACGGACGTCATGGCCGCGCACGTCGCGGGCGTAACAAACGCCGTGGCCACGTGTGGCACCGCCTTTGGCTCCGAGCACGTCAAGATCATTCGCCGCCTGCTGGGCGACCATGCGGATCCGGCCGCCGGCGTACTCCTGTCCACGGGGCGCGCGCACGGCTCGGAGGTCATCTTCACCTTCGATGGCGACAGCGCCGGACAGAAGGCCGCGCTGCGAGCCTACGGCGAGGACCAGAACTTCGCGGCGCAGACCTTCGTGGCGGTCGCCCCGGGTGGGCAGGACCCGTGCGAGCTGCGCCTGTCTCAGGGCGACCAGGCGATCGTTGACCTGGTGAACTCGCGTATCCCGCTCTTTGAGTTCGCGATCCGCTCGGTCCTGTCCCAGATGGACCTGCGCAGCGCCGAGGGGCGCGTGCAGGGCTTGCGCGCCTCGGCCGGCATCGTCGCGCACATCAAGGACCGCGCCCTGCGCGGCGAGTACACGCGTCAGCTGGCCGGGTGGCTCGGCATGGACATGCGCACGGTCGAGCAGGCGATCCGTGCGGCGGGGCGCATCGAGGTCATCTCGCACGTGGCCCGCCCGGGAGAAATCGAGATGGCGGGGGCCGGCCGTCCCGCCCCCATGCCCGAGCGTCGAGGCCCCGAGGACCCGGTGAGTCGCGTCGAACGCCAGGCGCTCGAGGCCGTCCTCCAGCACCCGCTCTTCGCCGTGGGTTCCGGCTTCGAGGAGCTTGACGGGCAGTCTTTCACCGTGCCCACGCACCGCGCTGTCCACGACGCGATCCGCGCGGTCGGCGGGCTCGATGCCTTTACACAGATGATGCGGCAGGCCGAGGCCCACTTCGGCCCGGGCGAGAACGCAACGCTCGCGGCCTCGCGCCACTTCGTCCAGGTGGTCCTCGAGACCGCCGGAGAGATCATCGGCCCCGCCGTCACCCAGCTGGCCGTCGCCCCCCTGCCCGTCGCGGGCGAGGCCGACGTACGCTCGTACTGTCGCGGCGTGGTGGCCGCAATGGTGCGCATGGACCTGACCCGCAAGCTCGGCGAGGCCCGCGCGGCCCTGTCGCGCATGAACGAGGAAGACCCCACCTACTCCGAGACGTTCCGGGAGCTCATGCGCCTGGAGCAACGCCGACAAAACTACACCGAAAGGGACTAACCGATGGCTGAAGTTGAGAGCTTTACCCTGGACCACACTGCAGTGAAGGCGCCATACGTGCGCCTCATCAACGTGGAGGCTGGGCCGAAGGGCGACCAGATTTCGAACTTCGATGTGCGCCTCCTCCAGCCCAATGCGGGGGAGATCCCGACCTCGGGCCTGCACACGATCGAGCACCTGCTGGCCTCCCTGCTGCGTGACCGCATCGACGGCGTCATCGACTGCTCGCCGTTCGGCTGCCGCACCGGCTTCCACCTCATCATGTGGGGCACGCCCTCGGTGCGTGAGGTGACGCAGGCGCTGGCCTCGTCCCTGCACGCCATCGCCGAGGACGTCACCTGGGAGGACGTGCCCGGCACCGACGCATACTCGTGCGGCAACTACCGCGACCACTCGCTGTTCAGTGCCCGCGAGTGGAGTCGCGCGATCCTCGAGCAGGGCTTCTCCCTCGACGCATTCGAGCGTGTCGACGTCATCCACTGATTCCGGCCGTTCGCCTGGATATGGAAGCGGGACCCATCCGGTGAGGATGGGTCCCGCTGTCGTCTGAGGATGCGCGCGAGGGGGGCGTGCCCCGATGAGGAGCCCCGGCCTCGTCGATCAGTCGAGACCGACGGCGTCGCGCACGCGAGCCTCCAGTGCGTCCGCCTCGCGCTGACCGTCGGCGTCCAGCGGACCGTCGGCCGTCAGCACCGAGAAGAGTCCGTCCTCGCCGCGGCGCACCCACGCCGTCACCGTCGTCCCGTTACCCGCCTCCACTTGGGAGTGCAGGACGATCGAGCGGTTCACGAACTCGCTCGTATGACGCATGAAGTCCTGTGGGTCACCCTTCCCGCGCCCCGCCAGCGCAGGGCGGGCCGGATCCACCCACTCCAGGGCGAAGAGCGAGCCCTCGGCCTCCCAGCGCGCACGCGCCACGTCGTACCAGGGGAACACCTCGGGGGTAGGCTCCCCGTCCGTCGACGAGGCCTCGGCGCCGAACACGTACAGGCCCGACTTCGTGGCCACCATCCAGCGCCCGTCCTGAAGCTCCAGACCGGGGGAGCGGCGCTCGCGGGAGGGCAGGGCGGAGGAAAGAGAGTCAGGCAGAGTCGTCATGCGTTGATCGTATCCTTTCGGCAGAAATCGTGCGCACAGGCCTATGCGTACGTGAAGGCGTACGTTATGATGGGAGTGGAAAGGAAAGATCATGACTGCTGTGAGTGCTACCGCGGCCCGCTCAGACCTGTACCGGCTCATCGACACCGTGAACGAGGACTCGACACCCATCACGATCACCGGCCGTCGTGGAAACGCCGTTCTCATCGGCGAGGCAGACTGGTCCGCCATTCAGGAAACCTTGTATCTGCAGGGGATTCCCGGAATGGCGGATAGCCTGAAGGAAGCCGCTCGCGAAGATCTCGACGACGCCCTCGATGACGTGGAGTGGTAGCGATGTGGCGGGTCGTTTTCTCCAAGCAGGCCGCGAAGGATGCGAAGAAGCTCTCCGCCAGCGGACTCAAGGCGAAAGCTCAGAGCCTTATCGAGGTTCTGACTGAGGATCCGTTTGCGACGCCTCCCCGCTACGAGCGCCTCGTTGGGGACCTCGCAGGCATGTATTCCCGCAGGATCAACATTCAGCACAGGCTTGTCTACGAGGTCTTCGAAGAGGAACGCATCGTCCGCGTCCTACGCATGTGGACACATTACGAGTAAGCCGACACGTAGGTGAGAACGTCCACAGGGAGCGGGGGAGTGGGTCACATGCCGAAATCAATCGGCCACAATGCGGACTGCAGGCATATTCTGGCTCCATCTTTGTGAAAAACCACGACAGGAGACCTCATGGCATCGACGCAGCATACCCCCACGGAACTTGAGGCTGCCGGCGACCAGGTACTTCCCGCCGCCGATGAGCTGGCCGGTCGTTTTCCCCTGACCCACAACGCTCACCCGGCGACGCCCGAAGAGTACAACGAGATCATGTCGACCCTGGCCTTCGGCAAGAAGTTCACGGATCA
>ERZ772960.706-NODE-706-length-28436-cov-4.051971_pt1 | contig 28436 bp, 24 predicted proteins | sample MGYA00580678_ERZ772960 | MGnify/ENA primary metagenome ERZ772960 (study PRJEB29015, sample SAMEA2737930) | human oral metagenome | biome: human oral; feature: human-associated habitat; material: dental | place: China | collected 2059 ... | reverse complement strand
GTTATACACGCGTTATCAAGCTCGGTACCCGTCAGGGTGACGCTGCTCAGATAGCATTCATTGAGCTTGTTGACTACAACGAGAACATGGCTAAGACTCCAAAGGCTGATGTTAAGAAGACTCGTCGTAGCCGTCGTTCTACAAAGAAGGCTGATTCTCCTGTGGTAGAAGCAACAGAGAGTGCAGCAGAAGAGGCAAAGGCTGAATAATTAGAATATTAATTATCTCTACTATATAAAAACTCTCGACACATTGTGCCGAGAGTTTTTTGTTATTTCCTTTTTAAAAGGAAATAAATAGTATTTAATTTCTATACACGGTATCCTATAGTTTTCAGGGAACAAATAACCCATTTATTCTTCAGGCAGCCAAAACTGATATAATATCTATAATAGTGATTTATTCCAATCAAACAGGATGTTTAGGCACCACAATAATCTGTTTATGTTAAATACATATTAATTTATCTTTTGATTTTTGCTTTATTCCGTCATTTATTACTACCTTTGCAACCAGCTGTACGAAAATTAACCAATAATAGCGATGAGAGTTATTGAACATCTTAGTTTAGCCGCTAATGTTTGCACCTTGTATAATAAAGGTGTATGTGTGGTTAATATTCCTTTTTCTTCTTGTGAGAAGGAGAGAGAAGATGTGTTTGAAAATAAAAATATAGAAAAGATGTTAAATTATTTGGCGGTTCCAAATAATTTTATACTCTCTCTCTCTCTCTCTCTCTCTCTCTTAATTCTTCTATAATTTTTTATTTAGCGAATTGCGTGTCTATGCAGTGCGTGGCACGCGATGGGATGTCGACAAAGGACTTATTGCAAGTTCCCTTTGTCTTTTCTTGTATTGATTCAAATGACAGCCTCTTCTTATGTACTTTGAGTAGTCTCATACTAGTGCAAGTAGGTAGAGTGCCATTGTCTTTTTACTTACGCAAGTTAAAATGGTCTCTTAAATTCTCTTCAGCATAGCGGAGAGAACGGATTAATATATGTATAACTATTAAAGGTAATTAATTAAAAATGGCAATGAATGGAATGATGAAAAAGGTTTATGCGAAGCCCGTTGTAACAGTTGTCCACCTTTTGTATGAAACAACATTGATGGATACTTCTTTTCATGGTGATCATCAGAAAATGAAAGATGGAACAGCTCCAACCCCTTCCGCAGGTGCTAAGCAGTCTGTTTTCGATCTTTCAGACGAAGACAATACTTGGTCAGAGGATTAGAAAGTAACAACACTTAATGAAAAGTCAAAAGAGACAGTAAAGAACTAAAAAACAGAATTAATAGAAAAATGAAAATGAAAAGAAAGTCATTTAGAGCATACGCTGTAGCCGCTATCGCAGCATTCGGTTTGGTTACAGCTATGGTTTCTTGTTCTAGTGACGATGTTGCTGAGAATAATAAAAAGCCAGCAACAGAGTCTGAGGATGATGCAAATTTAACCACATTTACAATGGATGTCCCAGAAACCCGTGCAAGCTATGATGATAACTCTCGTAGTTTCTTCTGGGAAAGTGGAGACCATATTTGGGTGAAGGATGATAATAATCAGTGGCAGCAGAGTAGCAATGCCCCTTCTTCTAAGACGGCTTCATTCAAGTTTAAAGTTCCTGGCAAGTTTACTAATAATACCAAGTATTGGGTATATTTCCCTGGAAAATATGGTAACAAAGATCAAGTAAATATACCTAAGGAGCAGATTCAGAGTGACCCTAAGGTTACAACGTACTTTGATGAGAATGGTGATTGCGGTATGGCTGAAGCTGAAAAGCAAACAGGTACAGGTTATTTCAAGTTCACACTCGTACATCAGCCTGCAGTTCTCGTTTTCACACCATGGTGCAATAAGAATCTAAAGAACGATCGCGTTAGAATAACAAAGATTGAGATAACATCTGATAATAACATTGCTGGTAGTTGTACCCTTGATCCTTACACGAAAGCCTTGTCAAATGGTAGCGAGGATCTTGTTACAGTAAAAGCCAATGATGTATCCCATGGTAATACAGGATTTGCTATGAGTCAGTCAGCTAATATGAATACTAATGGTATGTTTGCTCTGATTATACCAGGTTCACATAGTTTAACGACAACGTTCTATGTGAGGGATTTGGATACAAATGTTGAATATAAATACGCTAAAACGTACAGCTCTTTTTCTTACGATCCAGGTACTCGTTATGTGATGGACTCTGAAATTAAGATAGAAAAGGAGTATCCAAGAAACAAGTACTTTATGTGGGGTGCAAGCTCTGAGTACTGGGGTGGTAGTAGCCGTCAGCCAACTTATGATGGAGGAAATTATGGAAATGGTCCATCTAGTGGCTCTCGCTATATGAACACATCTAAGACATCTGGCGATTTAACGACTGGTCGATGGAGTTCTATTCCAAATGCCAATGAGATGGCTGCGTATGTAATATATGGAGACCCATACTGGGATGCTGATAAAGTCTGGGTACTTGGTGGTCACCTGCACAAGAGCGGTATGTGGTTCAAGAAGATGAACGTATTACTTTCGGAGCATGGATATACTCGTAGTCAGGCAAAATCAATGGATTTCAATGGTGTTGATTTGCGTACCACAATTGACCCTGTCTACAATTATAGTATAAGTCAAGGAGAACCATATAACAAGAGTGATTACTTCTTCTTGCCTTCTATGGGAGGATATTCGTATGGAACAATGGTACAGAGTGCTCAAGGTGGTGCTTATTGGGCAAGTTCAACTGTCCCTGGACGTCCTTCTAAGGCATATAACTTAGGTTTCGACGCTAGTCATGCCAGTGTGGATAACTCTGAACGTTATTTTGGTTTCATAGCAACCCCATTCGGTTATAATGACCTCGAGTTCCAGTAAATCAAAGATTGGGAAAAAGTAGTTATCCTCTTTTATAGCTACTCAATAATATTAAGGCAGTGTTTCGTCGCAAGATGGAGCACTGTCTTCTTTTTAATTCAAAATTCATAATTCAAAGTTCAGAATTATGATTAGTTCCGTTTGAAGCGGATAAACTACACGTGAGGTCTTGGAAGATACTCTGTTCGGATGCCTGATACATCCGTATCTCGTTTCCACTATCCTTATCCTCTTTCCTTTTTTATTGGTTGAGTAATACATTTATACCTAACAGAATTATATTTTCACCTATTCAAATTAGAATTTTATCCTAATCAAATTTCATTTTCAGCATAGTGAAAGAACATTTTCAGCACAGTGAAAGAACAATTTCAGCGTAGTGAAATTATATTTTCACTATAGTGAGAATGTAATTTTGTACGTATAAAATTACTACGCTCCTAGTAGAAATGGTATTTAGATTGGGGATATTTGATGCGGGGATGGGGGTACGAATCATTTTCTACGGTTTCCTGGTTCTTCGAAACTATAGTTAGATGATAAATAATGTGTCGTTTTATCGTTGGATGCAATATAAAAGAGTGGGAGGAAATGGTGAGTAATCCTTTATTAAAGGTTCCTGTATGCTTTTCCCTTAGTTGCGATAATACCTTATAGGGTTTTCCCCTCATCAAGTAGGGAAATGTCTTTGCTGAACTATAATGTAATTCTTATTTTTGCAAACATAAAATAACAGGCAAGTATGAAGAAGTTATTTATCCTCCCAATCTCTGCAGCCATCTTGTTGAGTAGTTGTGGAACATACGCTGGTTCTGGGGCGATGTCTGGTGGTTCGTTAGGTAGTATTTTAGGAAGTGCTATCGGTGGAATTGCTGGTGGCGGTCGAGGTTCAGATATAGGAACAATTGTTGGTATGGCTGGTGGAGCAGTGATAGGTGCTGCGATGGGGCAGAAGGCTGATCAGCGTGCCAAAGATGATGTTCATGATCATTATGAGAAGGTTCAGCAGCGTAAGGCACGTGAGAAACAGGCACGTTCTACTTCTGGGAACTATAACCAGACTGACGATTATGCTGTTCCAAATCGTGTAGATAGTAGTGGGTTTGATGCTTCTAACTCTGGCGATGATCGTCTCTATGATTTTCAAGGAAGTGATTACACGGGAGATTATAGTGCGGCTCAACCAAAAAGCAAAGCTCCTTCAGAATCGAGTGTAGAGCGGTTGGCTGGCAATTATCAATATGCTCCGAACATTGAAGTTGTAAATGCTCGTTTTGTTGATGATAATCAGGATGGAGTTTTATCACGCAATGAAGTTGGTAAGATTATCTTTGAGGTGATGAATCGCAGTGATAAGCCTATCACGGATGTACAGCCATCAGTATTGGAGACAAGCGGTAATCGACATATTTACATTAGTCCTTCAGTTCATATAGAAAGTATTGCTCCTGGTAAGGGCGTTCGTTACACTGCGATTGTGAAAGCCGATAAGCGGATTAAGGCAGGTATGGCAACTTTTGCAGTAACGGTCTTACAAGGTCAGAAGAGTATAAGCAAAGTGACGGAATTTAACATTAAGACAAGTAAATAGATCATACGGTTGATTGAATATATATATTGTGATATTTGACTAACACCCGATAATTAGCTTTGAAACGACAGGTACTGGGGTAGGCGCGATGGTGTCTATCCCAGTTGATTTTTATCAATCCTCTATCAATATGAAGCGGATGGGTAAAGGTATCTGTCTCTATTGTTTTATGGTATTTGCCTCTTTGAAATAAGAAAAATCAATTCTTTTAGAATCTAATGCTTACTCAAACAATCCTGTTACCCCATCTTTGATACGTTTAAAGAAGTTTGTCCAGCTACTGCTAGAGCCATTCTTTGTATTCTGGTTTTGTGTGTTCTGCTTATTTTGTTGTGCATTAGCTTTCCTCTGTTGTATAGTCTGCTGTTGATTATTTGATGATTGTGTCGTGCGAGTGGCAGGATTTCCTCCTTTTGGCTTTGCTTCTTGTGCTGCAGAACGACCCGTTGAAGTCTGGACGTTCTTACGTGCTTCTGCACCCTGCGCCTTTTCGTTTTTCACCTGTTGTGTAATGTGTTTACGATCCATTCTCGTATCAACTTTACGTTCAATATCCTTTGGCTTATCCTCTTCTTGCTTTTCCCATTCGGGTATAAACTCGTAACAAACGCCCGCAGTACCATATTCTATTTCTGGCATCTCAATACCTTTAGACTCTTTCATGAATGGTATTTCTGTTTCTTTGGGTACAACTTCTACCTTAACATAAGCCACGCCCATAGCCAAAGTGCCTAGTTCACGAGCAGCAGCATAGGATAGGTCTACGATTCGACCACGAACGAAAGGACCACGGTCGGTAACTCTTACAATCACAGATTTACCATTCCTTGGATTTGTAACCTTTAATCTTGTTCCAAAGGGAAGGGTTCGATGTGCACAAGTAAAGGCGTTCTTATCATAGCGTTCGCCATTACTCATCCTGCGACCATGTAGTCCGTTACTATAATAAGATGCTTTGCCATCTGGCAGCGAAGATTGTGCTGCCAATTTAATACTACTTAGTAGTGATAAAAGAACTACTAAGAAAAGTCTGAATCTATTCATAAATAATCAATTAATAAACCAGCCTTCTCTTAGTAGTTTGTTTCCCTCTCTCATCTATAAAGATGAAATAGAGGGGGAGGAATAACTGGTTTTATTTATACGACGCCCTGTGCAAGCATAGCTTTCGCTACTTTCATAAAGCCTGCAATATTTGCGCCCTTAATATAGTCAATGTGACCATCAGCTTGCTTACCATACTTTACACACTGCTCATGGATAGAGCTCATGATGTAGTGGAGCTTCTGATCAACCTCTTCTGGACTCCAAGAGAGACGGAGAGAGTTCTGTGACATCTCAAGACCTGATGTAGCCACACCACCAGCATTAACAGCCTTGCCAGGAGCAAAGAGTTGTTTAGCCTCGGTGAACTTATCAGCAGCTTCAGCAGTACAGCCCATATTTGAAACTTCGGCAACACACAATGGCTTATAAGCTAAGATTTTATCAGCGTCTTCACCATTTAGCTCGTTCTGTGTAGCACATGGCAAATAGATGTCTGCCTTCTGTTCCCAAGGCTTGCGACCTTTGAAGAATTGTGCTCCAGGATACTTCTCTGCGTATGGCTCACAAACATCGTTACCGCTGTTGCGAAGCTCAAGCATGTATTCAATCTTATCACCACTAATGCCATCTGGATCGTAGATGTAACCATCAGGACCACTCAATGTGATAACCTTTGCACCGAGTTCTGTTGCCTTCTTAGCGGCACCCCAAGCCACATTACCAAATCCAGAAAGAGCAACGGTCTTACCCTTGATGTCAAGTCCGTGTGTTTCCATCATTTGATGAACAAAGTAGAGCGCACCATAACCAGTTGCTTCTGGACGTAAGATAGAGCCACCCCATTCTCTGCCCTTACCTGTGAGCATACCTTGGAATTGGTGGGTTAACTTACGATACTGCCCAAAGAGATAACCAATCTCACGTCCACCAACACCGATGTCACCAGCTGGTACATCCTCATCAGGGCCGATGTGACGATATAACTCATTCATGAAAGCTTGGCAGAAGCGCATGATTTCGGCATCACTCTTTCCTCGTGGAGAGAAGTCAGAACCTCCCTTGCCACCACCCATAGGTAATGTGGTGAGCGCATTCTTAAATGTTTGCTCGAAACCGAGGAACTTCAAGATGCTAAGGTTTACTGATGCGTGGAAACGTAGACCACCCTTATAAGGCCCAATAGCACCATTGAATTGAACACGATAACCCAAGTTCACTTGCACTTTACCTTGATCATCTACCCAAGGTACGCGGAATGTGATGATACGCTCAGGCTCAACGATACGTTCGATGATGCTTGCACGTTCAAACTCTGGGTGCTGGTTGTAAACATCCTGTACTGAGACGAGCACTTCACGTACTGCCTGTAGATACTCTGACTCGCCTGGATGCTTCTGTTCCAGTGCTTGCATGATTTTTTCGACTTCCATAGTAAATTGACTTTATTTGTTTATGTTAGTTAGTATCATTCGGTTAGAATGGTGCAGCAAATATATCCAAATTCTATCAAACGACCAAATGAAAATCGAAAAACTTTTGTTTGCTCCTTTCTTTTTGACATCCCCGTGGGGAAGTCAAAGGCATGTCGAGCGTGCAAAGTAATATAAAATATATCAATTAAGTAACTAAAAGATAGGATGGCTTGTGTTTATTTCGTATTTTTGTAGAAAATTAAGTTTCCAGTCGATGAAAGAGCAAGTACCAGTGCAGTGGAGCAACTTTTACCTAAAAGATGTAAGTTTCGTCAACCTAATGATGCGTCGTATCTACAACGTTCTGATTGTGGCTAACCCCTACGATGCGTTTATGTTAGAGGATGATGGGCGTGTTGAAGAGAAGATCTATAATGAGTATATGGAGCTGGGGTTGCGTTATCCGCCTACGTTTACGCAAGTTTCGACTATTGAAGAGGCTTCTCGAGTGTTGAATACAGTAGATATTGACCTTGTAATATGTATGCCTGGTAATGCAGATAACGATGCTTTCGATGTGGCAAGAGCTGTGAAAGCAGAGTTTTCAGACATCCATTGCGTTGTTCTCACGCCTTTCTCGCATGGCATAACGAAGCGAATAGAGCATGAAGACCTAAGTATCTTTGATTATGTGTTCTGTTGGTTAGGCAATACAAACCTAATTCTTTCCATCATTAAGTTAATGGAGGATAAGATGAACATAGAGCATGATATTCGTGAAGTAGGCGTTCAGATGATTTTACTTGTCGAAGATTCCATCCGTTTCTATTCATCTATTCTACCTAACTTATATAGTTATATCCTTACTCAAAGTCAAAACTTTGCAACCGAAGCATTGACTCGGCACGATGCTTCCTTGCGTCAACGTGGTCGCCCGAAGGTTGTTCTTGCCCGCAATTATAAGGAAGCTTGGGATGTTTATCAGCGTTATAAGGATAATTGCTTAGGTGTTATTTCCGACATGCGATTCCCTCTTAGTGATGGAGAAGAGGGCATACAATCAACCATGGGACAGCCAATTCATACCATCAAAGACTCTGAAGCCGGACTAAAGTTGCTCCGTGCCATTCATCAAGAGGATGAGTATCTACCCTTAATCATAGAGAGTTCAGAGAGTGATAACCGTGAGAAAGCAGAAAACGAAGGCTTCCGCTTTGTTGATAAGAACTCTAAGAAGATGAGTGTTGACCTCCGTCATCTCCTTGAAGAGCACATGGGTTTTGGCGACTTCATCTTCCGTAATCCCGAAACACGTGCTGAGGTCATGCGCATCCGTAACCTAAAAGACTTGCAAGACAACATCTTTAAGATACCAAAAGACTCCATGCTCTATCATATCTCACGTAATCATGTGAGTCGTTGGCTGTCTGCTCGTGCCATATTCCCCGTTTCTTCCTTCTTAAAAGACATCACTTGGCATAAGTTGCAAGATGTTGATATGCACCGAAAGATTATCTTTGATGCCATAGTAGCCTATCGGCGCATGCGAAATGAAGGTGTTGTCGCTCTCTTCGATCGGCATAAATTCGACCAATATGCTCACTTTGCACGTATAGGTGATGGCTCGTTAGGAGGCAAGGGGCGCGGTTTAGCTTTCTTGGATAATGTTATCAAGCGTCATCCCGACTTCAACCAGTTTCCGAATGCAAAGGTTCAAATCCCTAAGACTGTCGTTCTCTGTACGGATGTCTTCGATAGTTTCATGGAGAGAAACAACCTTTATCAAATTGCACTAAGCGATGCCAACGATGACGAAATACTCCATGCTTTCCTTCAGGCACAACTCCCTGATGAGTTTATAGGCGACTTCTTCGCCTTCTTCGAAGCGACTCGTTCGCCTATTGCCGTTCGATCCAGTTCGTTGTTGGAAGATAGCCATTACCAACCATTCGCAGGTATTTATTCCACTTATATGATACCTTATTTAGAGGATAAATACGAAATGTTACGCATGTTGGCATGCGCTATTAAGGCGGTATATGCCTCTGTTTATTATCGAGACTCTAAAGCCTATATGACCGCAACAAGTAATGTCATCGACCAAGAGAAGATGGCGGTTATCTTGCAGCAAGTGGTAGGGAAACAATATGACAATCGATTCTATCCTAATCTTTCGGGCGTTCTTCGTTCCCTAAACTATTATCCTATTGGTGATGAGAAAGCCGAAGAGGGAATCGCCTCTTTAGCCTTAGGTTTAGGCAAATATATCGTTGATGGCGGTCAAACCTTACGTGTTTGTCCGTATCATCCACACCAAGTGTTACAGCTAAGTGAACTGAAGTTAGCCCTCCGAGAGACCCAAACTCAATTCTATGCGCTCGATATGCAGCATGTGGGGGAAGACTTTAAAGTGGATGATGGGTTTAATATCCTCAAACTCAATCTCAAAGATGCTGAAGCTGACGGAAGTCTCCTTTATATTGCTTCTACTTATTCGGTTGATGATGAAACCATCTATGAGGGGCTTTATGAAGGACGGAAGATTATATCCTGCTGTGGTGTTCTTCAACAGGGAGTTTTCCCATTACCAGAGTTGTTACAGATGGCTATGCGTTATGGAGCTGATGCCATGCGACGCCCTGTAGAGATAGAGTTTGCAGTCAATCTAAATGCTGATAAGACAGGAGAATTGTATCTTCTTCAGATCAGACCTATTGTTGATTCAAAGCAACGATTAGATGAGAACCTCTCTTCTATACCTGATGAACAGTGTCTCTTACGTAGTAATAATTCCCTTGGACATGGTATATCAGATGACGTGAAGGATGTTGTTTATGTCAAGACGGGGGCATCTTTCACGGCGAAAGATAATCCTTTAATCGCTAATGATATTGAGCGAATCAACCAGAAGTTCCTTGATCAGCACCTTAACTACATCCTTATTGGTCCCGGCCGATGGGGTTCGAGTGATCCATGGTTGGGTATTCCAGTGAAGTGGTCGCATATTTCTGCAGCTCGAATCATCGTTGAAGAGGGATTAGAACATTATCGCGTTGACCCGAGCCAAGGCACTCATTTCTTCCAGAACCTTACTTCCTTTGGTGTAGGTTATTTTACTATCAATCCTTATAAGGCTGATGGTTTCTATCAACGGAGCGTTCTTGATGCTCTTCCAGCTGTTGAGGAAACGCAATGGGTACGCCATGTTCGTTTCCAAAAGCCACTTAAGATTATGATGGATGGTAAACGACAAGAGGGTGTGGTGGTGCTTCCTGAAACTCCACCCAGTCCCCTCTAATAACCCCACCCAGCCTCCCCTAAGGGGAGGAGCGCCTAACGGAAGTTAGATAGATAATGCTCTTCTCCATTTAAAGAGGGCGTTTCCTTGATGTAAGGAAAGGCTCTCTTCACATTAAGGAAACGCCCTCTTTGATGCGAGAAGAGCACTTCTTACATTTGAGACTATATCTTCTTTGCCATCTTGATAGCCTTTTCATGCCTATAAGCCTGCACAGCTTCAGCTACATCTTTCTCAAATTTATCTCGTTCGGGAGTACCTTTTTTACCCAACAACTCGTCTTGTACTATATCAAAGTCTTTTAGTTTCATCATCTTGTCTTTGTTTTCTTATTATTACAATATTATATTTTCCGTCTTTTCTGTTTACCAGTTGATAGCATTCCGATGGTTTGGAAGGTTATACCATGTGGCATTTCAGCACGTGAGAGTTGGGGTTTGAGCCATGCGAGGAGTTCTTTCTCTGTTAAGGATGAGGGTGAGGAACATTCAACTTCAGCCTGTATCACATTGCCAAAGAGTGGATGTGAGACGGCAAAGGCACGGGCAACAATGATGGAAGGGTGGGCAAGTAGCACCTGTTCTATGTGTTCTGGGTGGACGTTCTCACCCCCACATACTACCATTCGATCGGTTCTACCTCGATGAAAATAGTACCCATCGAGATTCTGAAAGACCAAGTCTCCTGTGCTTTGCCATTGGTTCTTGCGTCCAGCCATAGCCCAACTCGAACGCACCCATAGTTCACCCACATGCTCCTCGTTCGCTTCCTTAATCTTACATCTTACTCCCCATATCGCTTTCCCAAGCGTTGTTTCGTCGAAAGCAGCAAGGTCTTGCGGAGTAGCAAGTAAGAAGAAGCCCGCTTCAGAAGTGCCATAGAGATTGTAAAGAACATCCCCCAGTTGTTGATGAGTAGTTTCGATGAGCTGCTTTGGAAGTCTGTCACCCCCACAGATGAGGCATTTTAGGCTTCTCATTTGGCTTTTTGCTCCTTCTACCAGCCATAGTCTTGAAAGCATAGCAGGCACGATGGGCATTACTTCAATGCGTTCGTTCTGAATAATGGATAGTGTTTCTTGCACGAGGAAACGCCTTTGTAGACAGATCTTCTTACCCATTAAGAGTGAAACAATGAGTGTGGCAAGACCGAAACCATGATAGAAAGGTAAAGAGATGAGCACACTGTCATATTGATCAATCCCTATTTTGTGGAGCAGAGCGATGAGGGGTGGTAGGAAAGAGGTGATCGCTGGACGCCGAGCCACAGCCTTGTAATTACCACTCGAACCGCCCGTATGAATGATAATGTTCCTTCCGCGGCGCATACGAGGGAGCTTTTGTTTTTCTTCGTGATGGTCTCTATATATAATAAGGTGGTGGAGTTCCTCTGTTATTATGGCTTTGCATGCTAATAGTTGAGGCTCTTCTATCAGTTCTTTATCATATATGAAGAGTTGATAATGACGTTTTCTCAGATATTCTAAAAGCTGATCTTGTGGCATGTCAGTGTTCAACAAAGTGATATGAACGCCTATTCGGGAGAGAGCAGGGAGCAGTAAGGACAGGATGAGGCTGTTACGTCCTAAGAGAGCAACGTTCATCTTGGGGCGTAGTTGGTATTGTGTATAGAGCAGTTGAGCCAGTGTTTTTGCCTTCTCGTATGTTTCTTGATACGTTAGAGAACCTTCTTTCTCTTTTAGCGCACAGCGATTTGGATAGAAGTGAGCGGAGAAACGGAGCAGAGCCATCAAACTCATTCCTTCTGAAAGCAAGTATTTTGCCCAGTAGAATAATCCTTTTGGCGAAAGAATATGTAGTCGATAAAGAATGAGAAAGAGGTTTTTTAATGTTTTGCTCTTCATAGTTTCTGATAGAAAAGACGGATAACAGGAGCAATGACACACGCAATGGGAACAGAGAGAGTAGCCCACCAAGGTTGGTAACAATACTTCTTTCCTAAGCAGAGGCGCAAGAGAATCTTAGCAGCATTGGCTGGATTGTAAGCTGGAAGATTACGATATTGCCCGTTGACATCCGACATCTGTGTATGAACCAAGGGCAGGTAAGCCACATGAACATGCACTCTTAGTTTCTTAAACTCGGTTCTTGCTGTGTCAAGCCATGCGTTGGCAGCAACTTTGGAGGCGTGATAAGCCGACCAACCTGGTGCCATTGGATAGAGAGAACTTACGGAGGATGAGTAAACGATATGCCCTTTATTTGTTTGCAAGGCAGGTAACAATGCGAGTGATAACGCCACTAACGATCGATAATTGAGGTCCATTGTGCGGTCATAATCGTGCAATCGGTCTATTGCCAGTGCGATATTGCGATGAATGGATTTGCCTGCATTGCAGAAAAGATAGTCCACTTGCGGCATATCCTTGCGTAGTCTTTGACAGAGACGGTCGAGTTGCTCCCTATCACGGAGGTCTATCGCACAATAATCGGCATGGCACCCTTGCTCCTTAGCTTTCGTACAGAGCATTTGTAACTCCGCTTCACTGCGTGCAAGAAGAAAGATGTTTGCTCCCAAAGAGATTAATTCCTCTGTCAGAGCACGCCCTATCCCGTGGGATGCACCCGTAACGATTGCCCACTTCCCACGCATCTCCTTTGCCACTACTTGGCGTTTTAAATGGATGGGCGGATAGGCTATTGCAGTGCTGATAGCCATTAACTTGCTTCTGATAGATGCTCTCATGGGTGCATTCTTCTCTATTCGTCTCTAAGAGCCAACGCTATTCTGTATAAGAATCATTCGGTTCCTTACCTTATTATAATAGGTGTTTAAACCATCTCAAGACTATAGTGTTGATAGTCACGGATAATGGTATAAAGGAATTTCTCGTTACCCGTTCTGGTGTCAGAGATGCCTAAGTGTTCCCGAACTTTAGGTGCTAAGGTGGCTATTCGACGCTCTCTATCAGGTCCATAGTCGGCATCGAGCGTGCGTTGAATAACCTCTATCTGATTGAGCGATAGGTCTTCTGCCTGTGGATAGACGGGTTTATAGTTGCGATCAAGGTACGAGAACTCGTCAAGAGAGACTTGGATCTTATGGTAATCATTGATTTTTATCACCATAGTGTGGGCTGCTAAGTCGCCTAAACGCTGTGAGTTCTTAGTCAAAAGGATAACAGCTACACCTAAGAAGGAGAACCCTATGTCAATAAACTGCAATAACCAGCGCATGAAGAAGTCGCCAATACCAGGCGTCGTACCGTCTTTCTTCACCACACGGATGTGCGTAATCATCTTTCCGAGGCTCTGTCCATGGTTGAAGAGTTCCATATAAAAGGAATAGAAGAGCACTGACAAGAAAACAAAGAACGCCAAGTACATTTGTTGTTTATAGTTCAGATAGTCTGTATTATATATCAGTAGCCCCATACCAAAGGCGTAAACGAATAGGATAAAAGCGTCAATCATCTGTGCAAGCATGCGTTCGCCAATGCTTGCTGGCGATTGGTTGATTTGCACATATTGCCCTGTAACGATGTTGGATTCCGACATTCTCTTCGTAACAAATTGGTTATTTCAGTTGCAAATATAGGAAAAAAACTCTACTTTTGTGGGCAGTTGGTAGAATTAATCACCATTACCTATAAAAGAGATAATGAAGGAAATCCTTTTCATACGTAATAACATCGAGAAGTGGAAAGCAATAGAAGCGTTGGTGGATAACATCAACTCGGTAATGCCTGACCGCTTGGCAGATGCTTACACAGACCTTACAAGCGATCTTGCCTTTGCTCAAACACATTATCCAACATCACGAATTACAATCTATCTAAACAACCTTTCCTCTGCACTTCATAATGAGATCTATCGCAATAAGCGTGAGAAATGGAAACGAATGATCACCTTTTGGACGCAAGAGGTACCTGATGTGATGTGGAAAGAACGCCGATTATTATTCCTGTCATTCGCTATCTTCATGATAAGTGTGCTCATTGGAGCCGTTTCAACACTGGGGGATGAATCTTTCCCAAGGCTCATACTCGGTGATGGATACATGGATCAGACACTCGAAAACATAGCACAAGGAAAGCCAATGGGCATTTATGGAAGTGAAGAAGAGGGGGGTATGTTCATCGGAATAACGCTTAATAACATCATGGTATCGTTCTATACCTTTGTTATGGGTGTACTGACGAGCTTCATGCCAGGCTATTCCTTGTTCCAAAATGGTGTTATGGTGGGTTGTTTCGATACCTTCTTCTATCAGCACGGATTGTTATCTGAATGCTTACTAACCACTATGTTGCATGGAACCTTAGAACTCTCATCCATCGTGGTGGCTGGTGCTGCAGGCTTGGCAATGGGTAATGGATGGCTATTCCCTGGCACTTACTCACGCTTAGTGAGCTTCCAACGAGGTGCAAAGCGTGGTATGAAGATCATTGTAGGTACTGTTCCGCTCTTCATTGTGGCTGGTTTTATAGAGAGCTTTATCACTCGGCACACCGAAATCAACAACTATGTGCGGTTAAGCATCATCCTCCTTTCATTAGTATTCGTAATCTTTTATTTTATATACTTACCTTATAAACGTAATAAACATGCGCATTCAAGTAGAGAGACCCAAGGTTGACTTGTATAGAGTACGTACCTTTGGACAGAAGTTCACAGCAACTTTCGATTTCTTAAAAGAGAACTATAAGCTATGGTTAAAGGCTTGTTTTTATCTTGTCTTACCCCTTTGTCTGTTCCAGGCATTCGCTTTAGAGTGGTTAATCTCTGTTGTTGTAGATAACAATTTGGCTGTTGCTGTTGATAATGCAGATTCAGATGGAGCTTTAGGAAACCTATTAGTGAATACGGGTCTGTCCTATCTTGTATTGATAGTCTGCCTTGTTCTCGGTTCTATCTTACTCTCTTCAATCTGCTTCTCATTGATAAGGTATTATAATGGAAGCCCCACTCGCTTGCAAGGAGTGACCTTGCGTGACCTCAAGCCACTCATCATTCAGAGTATGAAACGCTCCTTCCTCTTAGCCTTAGTGTTTGCGGTTGCATGGGTGGTCATCACCATTATCCTTGGACTCTTTGCTTTTATCTTCTTTGAAGTGACCTCGAATGACCAATTCCCTAATGTCCTTATTGGTATTGGACTATTCTTTTTGGTCATTATCGGACTGTTAGTTGCCTTTGTCCCAGCCTATCTCTCATGGCCTGTATATATATTCGAAGATGATGAGAACGTCTTTAGCTCCATTCGTCGTGGGTGGAGATTAGGTGTTCATTCCTTCTGGTCTTTGATTGGATTGCTGCTTCTTATGGGTATTGTGGAGAATTTCCTCCAGATGGTAACGACGTTACCTTGGTACTTCATGTACCTTGCGAAGGTCTTTATCTCTGCAACGAATGAAGGAGCAACATCGGTTGTTAGTTCTCCAATCTACAACTTCATCGAATACATCTTCTCGGTTATCATGAACTTTGGAACATATTTAGCAATGTCATTAACTGTCGTTGCGCTTGCCTTCCACTATGGTAGTGTTGCAGAGGAAGTAGATGGAGTTTCTGTTGAAGAAGGCATCCAGAACTTTGAACAACTGGCAGAGAAAGATTCCGATATAGACGACTTTGATAAGCTATAATACGGTTAGTTAAATCCTTCTGATATGTTACAAGCCTTGTCCGACACGCTCTCTTGCGATACAGCTTTACTACATCAATACCGCGTTGATGAGGCGTATAACTATGCGAAAGAGCTACAAGCTCCAGAGCTAGATCTATGGGATTGGCTGATGAATAAGCTGATGAAGTGGATATCGGAGCTGTTCTCTCCGAATGGGAAAGGCGATGTCCGTATCTATATCTATATAGGTTTAGCCATTGTAGTGGCGGCTTTTATCGCCTTTCTTATGTACCGTTACCGTGCGAAGCTATTCCATCGTACAGGAAAGGTGAGCAGTGTTAATGCCGAAGAAGACAATATATATGGTGTCAACTTCGATGCGGAATATACCAAGGCGATGGCTCAAAAGGATTATTACAAGGCTATACGAATGGTGTATCTGCGCACACTTCGTTGGTTAGCAGACCATCATAAGATTAATTGGCAGCTTTATAAGACACCAACGCAATACACACGTGAGTTCTTGTCGACCGACTTCCAGCGTATGACCAATGCTTTCATGCGTGTGAGATATGGTAATTATGAGGCTTCGGAAGCGCTTGTCAACGAGCTACTTAATATAGAAGTTGAGATTGAGAAAGGAGACAGCTTGCATGAATAAGAAGTTCTTATTAGGTATAGTAGTTTTCCTCCTCTTTGTCTTAGTGATGGAGTTTAATGCTCCGGCAAAGTTTGTTTGGAGACCAACTTTCGGTCATTACGACAGTCAACCCTTTGGTTGTGCGGTCTTCGACACGCTTATGGAGAAGTCAATCCCAGCTGGTTACCATGTGACGAATAAGACTTTTGCGCAGTTAGAACGTGATGGATATGATAAGAAACCACATGCTATTTTAGTGCAAACATTGGCATTTAACCCAACAGAAACCGATAGGAGAGCGTTGAGTAGGTTGTTAAAAGCAGGAAACAAAGTGCTTATTGTCACCTCAGACTTCGCTTGTGACTCCTCGAAAATAAACTTTGGTGTGGCGGTATCAGGTAGAGATTCCTTCCTTCCCCAGTGGGTGAAGAAGTCGTTATTAGACTATCAAATCCCGATGGATACGCTCTATTGGAATACAGTGAAGCCTTATACGCCTCATACTTATCAGGTCTATACATCAATGTCAGGCTATGGGATTGAGGTAAATGAGGGTGTTCAATGTGATACCTTGTTATGTGCTTTCCAACGTTCTATTGGTGCGGATGTAGATACAACAGTCGTTTCTTACGACTTAGATGATGATGAGTATGCTGACAAGATAGGCGGTTATTGGCAGGCACGACTCATACGAATTAAGTGGGGAAAGGGCGAGTTGTTCCTCTCATGTGACCCACTCCTATGGACCAACTATGGCGTACTTGACCCCGAGATAAACGGACTCTTATTCCGTGCGATGTCCCAATTCCGTGGCTTACCAGTAACACGTACAGATGCGTATGCGCCTAAGAACGAGATAAACAAGGAGAGTCCGCTCCGTTACTGGCTGCAAAATGCGCCACTCAGATGGTGCGTCTATCTCACATTGTTAGGTTTGCTGTTGTTCTGCGTGTTCTATGCTCGACGTCGCCAAAGGGTGATCCCAGTGGTAAAACAGCCCGAAAACAAGTCGTTGGAGTTTGTGAAACTCATCGGAACACTCTATTATCAGAAGCATGAAAACCATGATTTGTTGCAGAAGAAGTATAGTTATTTTGCAGAGACAGTGCGTCGGCAGCTGCTAATAGATGTTGATGATGAAGAGTCGAGACGAGAGAATATAACCCAATTAGCTATCCGAACAGGTATGCCGGAAGCCGAAGTGCGCATGATACTGGATAAGGTAAAACGCTACATAGAGGCAGATACGACCTTACCCGATAGACGATTGCAAGAGACGATAGATGGGTTAGACATCATCATCAATAATCTTTAATCTTTATGGAAGGACTAATTAATAATAAAACTAACGAACAATACACCAACAAGATGGAAGAGAATAAAGCAGAGAGAACTGATCTTCAGGACTTCAGTGAGAAGATTACACAATTAAAGAAGGCTATCGGCAATGTGATTGTTGGGCAGCAGGAGGCTGTCGACTTGCTATTAACAGCCATCCTTGCAGACGGTCATGTGCTGATTGAAGGCGTCCCCGGAGTGGCAAAAACCCTGTTAGCTCGATTAGTCTCACGCCTCATTGATGCACGTTTCAGCCGTATTCAGTTTACGCCAGACCTAATGCCAAGTGATGTATTAGGCACGACGGTGTTCAATATGAAGACCTCCGAATTCGATTTCCATCAAGGACCTGTGTTCGCAGAGATGGTACTTGTTGACGAAATTAACCGTGCCCCAGCTAAGACACAGGCTGCTCTTTTCGAGGTAATGGAGGAGAGACAGGTCACAATCGATGGCGTTTCGCATCGTATGAACGACCTTTACACGATCATAGCGACGCAGAATCCGGTGGAGCAAGAGGGAACTTACCGTCTACCAGAGGCTCAATTAGATCGTTTCCTATTTAAGATTCGCATGAGTTATCCCACGCTTGAAGAAGAGGTAAGCGTCTTGCAGCATCATCAAGAGAATAGAAAGCTTGTCAAACTGGATGATATTCAACCCTTATTAAGCGTTCGTGAGCTTCTAAACATGCGTCAGCAGTTGCAAGAAGTGTACATTGAAGATAGCCTCCTACGCTATATTGCATCCATCGTACAGCAGACACGCATGTCAAAGGCAGTCTATCTCGGAGCCAGTCCACGTGCTGCTGTTGCGATGCTCAATGCTTCTAAGGCATACGCCATGCTCTCTGGACGTGACTTTGTGACGCCGGAAGACATCAAATTCGTTACTCCTAACATCCTTCAACACCGTCTCCTCCTTACCGCTGAGGCTGAAATGGAGGGCTACACAGCGTTGAAAGTAGCACAGAAGTTGATAGATAAGGTGGAAGTCCCTAAGTGATCCCAACATAGAGAGAGCCTTGTTTTATGTGTAAGGCTAATCACCCATACGGTTCGCAGTGTTGACCCATACGGGTCACGATGCTTACCTATACGGGTCACAATGCTGACCCATACGGGTCAGAACGCTGATACGTATGAGTAAATATAATGACTTATATGTGTGCGAATGCTTCGCACAAATGGTTCCGCAGCCAGGCACAGATAGTGCGGAGGCTTCGCACAATTGCTAACTAATTCTCTTAGATATAGAGTAAATGTTCCTTACCAAGCGATTTTATATCATCTTTGCGTGCTTGACACTGCTTTGTGGGTTGGGATATGTCTATCCCTTCCTTTTCACTGTGGCTAAGATTCTGTTGTTCGTCTTCGTCTTTACCCTCCTTATAGATGCTTTCATGCTCTATCATCGGCGTGCGATAACAGCGGAACGGAGCTGTGCGGATAGGTTTTCTAACGGCGATGAGAATGTGATAAAACTCCGTTTAGCAAGCGAATACACCTTCCCTGTATGGCTCACTGTCATTGATGAGGCTCCTAAAGTGTTCCAACGTCGAGACATACAATACGCTCTCCAGCTTGCTGCAAAGGGCGAGGAAGAAATTCGTTACACGCTCACTCCAGTGAAACGCGGAGTTTATTCCTTTGGGCGGATTCGTTGTTTCGCACGCACCATCATAGGACTTGTGGAGCGCAGATATAGCTTGGGCAATGCAAAGGACGTGAAGGTCTATCCTTCCTATCTGATGTTGAACCGATACGAATTGCTTGCGATGAGCAATAACCTTACCGAGATGGGCATCAAGCGGATTCGACGTATCGGAAATAATACCGAATTTGAACAGATAAAAGATTATGTGCAAGGCGATGAGTATCGTGCTATCAACTGGAAAGCAAGTGCTCGGAAGCATGAACTCATGGTGAATGTCTATCGTGACGAACGTTCGCAACAAGTGTTTTCCGTCATTGATAAGGGGCGAGTCATGCAACAGTCGTTCCGTGGAATGACCTTATTAGATTATAGCATAAATGCCGCCTTGGTGCTTTCTTACGTCGTTATGCACCGTGACGATAAGGCTGGTCTGATTACATTCACCGATAAGATGGACACATTCGTAGCCCCCTCGCGCCGCACGGGACAAATGCAACGATTGTTGGATGCGCTTTATATGCAAGAAACCGACTTTGGAGAGAGCGACTTCAGTAACCTTTGTGTCAACGTGCGAAAGCAAGTTAGCAAGCGAAGTCTGTTCGTTGTCTATACGAACTTCTCAAGTATGACAGCTCTTAACAGGCAACTCTCTTATCTGAAACTACTAAGTCGTTGGCATCGTGTGCTCGTAGTCTTCTTTGAAGATAGTGAGATGAATGATTACATCCAAACGCCTAAGCGCTCCATAGAAGAGTATTATCAACATGTCATTGCAGAGAAGTTTACATACGAGAAACGCCTCATTGTTTCTACACTGCACCAACATGGCATCTATAGCATACTAACGACTCCAGAGCGTCTCAGCGTAGATGTTATTAATAAGTACTTGGAGATGAAACAAAGGCAGGTGCTAACTTAAAGCGAACTAACAAAAATCATAATATGTTGGTATTGTGTTGTTGACATATATAAGCTAACTTTGCAACCAGTTAGAAACTAATATTAACAATGTCAATAACATGAGAATTAAAACTTTATGCAGGTCACTTGCTATCGCATTGTTGGCTACGTGGGGAGCAGTCTCTGCTTCCGCGGCTGATAATGTGACAGTAACTGACAAAGACGGAAAGGCTACGACCTTTGCTCTCAAAGACAAACCAACGGTTACCTTTACGGCAGATCATCTTGTTCTGACGACTGATAGCAAAACCGTAGAGTATCCTTTAACGGATTTCCTTAGCTTTACTTTCACCGATCAGCCTACTGGTATCAATACAGTTGGGGCTGAACAGTCTAATGCAGTGTTCTCTTTTACCAACTTCTCGGTACGAGGAGAGGGGCTGAAAGCGGGCACTTGTGTGAGCGTCTATACCATCAATGGGCAGCTTGTCGGTAGTGCTGTTGTGAATCAAAATGGCGTTGCCGAGGTTCCTTTCGATGGTCAGAAGGGTGTGTTTATAGTAAAATCATTAACCAAGACATTTAAATTTATCAATCAATGAAGAAGTTCTTTACTTTAGTAATCGTATCACTTTTAAGTGCTATGGCAGTACAGGCACAGAAGGTAGTAATCAATAAGACAGATGGCTCAAAGGTAACTTACAGAGCTGATGAGATACAGAGTGTACAGTTTGCACCAGCGTCAGTAGCTGACCAGTTCGTAGGTAGTTACAAAGGAACAGACAAAATCTCGGTAGCCATTGTATTTAGTTATTCTACAGAAGAAGAGGTTACTTATCAGATAACAGACAATGAAGATGGTACCATCAACTTGATAGTTCCTGCGGTAACATATAAGAATACGATGATGGGAAACCTCTATTTAGGAACTTACACTATCCCTAATATCCCTTATGATGCGACTAAGAAGGCTTTTGTGAAAGCTTATAAGGATGACAATATCAAGTTCCATTTTAAAGTAATCGATGGATCTGGTAATGTTACAAAGGATCAGGAGTACACCTTTGATAAGGATGTTTGCAAGGTTACAATCACTAAAGAAGCTGATGGAAAGCTGAAAGTCAGCAATAACTATCAGATGGGAACAATGCCAATGACCATCTATGGCACTTTTGTTGGGGCTAAGCAATAAGTTTAAACGGGACACAATGAATCTCCGTAGACATATATATAATGTGGTTGCAGGTGTTGCCGTCATGTTGACGGCGACCGCCTGCAATGGTCTTTTTGATGGTATATACGATGATGCGCCAGCTTCTCCAACGATTACGGAAGGGCAGTTATTAGTCGATGCTACAAGTTGGAAAGACTGGTATTACGTTGATTTTGACTCGTTACAGGCGTATATTGAGAAAAAAGATACCGTCGGATTGCTGAAGGCACAGAGCCATTTTACACCTTATCATATTCCTTCCTCCTTGTCTACTGGCACCTTAAACGGGCAGACAGGGATCTATACTTATTGGTTCGATGTATTCGGAAAGGGGATAGCCGTCAATGAGAAGCGTTCGTTTAAAGCTACTGATGCGCAACCAGAGCCGCCTTCATGGAGTCTTGCCTTCCATCGTAACAATGTGAGAACAAATGGGGGTGCAGTGTTGGAAACCAACTATAAGTCGATGAGTGAGCTTCCGAAGAGCAGCATAGACTTCCTCGGTGCAAACTTCCAAACGGATGAGTGGAGCGAAAATGAGGTCTGGTTCGATCAGTCGCAAATGCTCCTGAGTTTGATAGGATGCCAAGGGATAACTATTAATAAGGTGTTATCTTCATGGCTTCGACTCGATATCCCCCCTATGCCACCAGCCTTTACAATGAAGAGCAATGTGTACATCCTGCGATTGAAGAATGGGAAGTATGCTGCCCTACAGTTGGTGAACTATATGAATACGGGAGGAACTAAATGTTGGTTGACCATCAATTACAAATATCCTTATTAAGCAATACATCTGCCCTTTCTCATACTATTGTATGGGAATAAGAAGGGCAATGAGACCTTATATAATAGGTTATGAAACGAAAAACCATTCTATTATCAGTTCTGCTCGTTACACTTCCTTCGGTGTCATGGGCAGATGAGGTGAACGACTCCATCTATAAGTCTTATGAGTTAGACCAGGTTGTTGTCACGGGTACGCGTACACCGAAGCTACTCGCAAACACACCTGTCTTGACGAAAATCATTACATCAGATGATATTGCAAAGACCGATGCTACCAATCTGCGCGACCTATTGCAACAGGTAATGCCAGGTGTTGAGTTTTCCTATGCAATGAACCAACAAGTACACATGAATGTGTCGGGATTTGGCGGACAAAGTGTATTGATTCTTGTTGATGGTGAACGTCTTGCAGGTGAGACGATGGATGATGTAGACTTCACGAGACTACTGATGGACAACGTAGATCACATTGAGATTGTTGGAGCATCATCTGCTCTTTATGGCTCGAATGCGGCTGGTGGAGTTATCAATATTATCACTAAGAAGAAGATGCAGCCGTGTTCTCTCAATCTGAATATGCGCTTTGGCAAGCATAACGAGCAACGTTACGGCTTGTCGTGGCAGTTGAAACAAGGGAAGTGGAGCAACCTCTTGACCGTAAATAGGAACAAGTCGGATAATTACAATGTGCAGAATGGCGACCATCCTATTACTCGTGTCGTGTCCACGATATATGGAGATGCAACTTGGAACATTAAGGAGCAACTGTCTTATACACCTACTGATAAGTTCTCAATAACAGGTAGGGCGGGTTACTTCTATCGCCAGCTTGTACGTACAACAGAGACACCAGAACGATATAGAGACTTCTCTGGCGGACTTAGAGGAGTATGGACTCCGACCGAATCGGATAACTTTGAGCTTACATACGCATTCGATCAATATGACAAGTCGGACTATCAACGAATCGCAAAGATCGATGTGCGCGACTACTCCAACGTGCAGAATAGCTTCCGATTACTCTATAACCACAACCTCAAAGGAGGCGATGTTCTATCTGTGGGTGCCGATTATATGCACGACTACTTATTGAATGTGAACCTTGAAGGACGCACCCGCAAGCAAGATTCCTTTGATGCTTTTACGCAATATGACTGGAACATTAACGAGCAATGGGAGGCTGTTGGTGCATTGCGTTACGACTACTTCTCGGATGGACATATCTCTCGCGTGACACCAAAGATAAGCCTTCGTTACCAGCCAATACACAATCTTAATCTCCGTCTTAGCTATGGTATGGGCTTCAGATCACCAACGTTAAAGGAGAAATACTATAACTTTGACATGGCAGGAATATGGATTGTGGAAGGGAATCCAGCCTTGAAACCAGAGGTAAGTCATAACTTCTCCCTGTCTACTGACTATACACACGGGCATTACAACTTCACTCTTACGGCTTACTACAATAGGATTAAGGATAAACTCGCTACTGGTGCTCCTTTCTATAAGAGTGCTTCTGACCTTATTCCTCATCTACCTTATCTTAACCTCGGAAACTACTCTGTGAGTGGAGGAGAGGCTACGGCACAAGCGAGATGGTCGAATGGTATTACCGCACGTCTGTCTTATGCTTATACCAATGAGCACCTACCAAAGGATAAGAACAATAACTCGGTGAATAACCAATACATCCCTGCTCGCAAGCACGCAATGACGGGGCATATTGATTGGGACCATCAGTTTGTGAAGAACTATGGGCTGAATATAGGACTCGATGGTCGCTTCTTATCATCAGTAGACAACCAAGAGTTCGTTGATTATTACGACATCTCGAAGGGAATCCGCACCATTCATTACCCTGCATACGCGCTCTTTAAACTCGCTGTCGTACAACGATTCAGCAAGAGTGTGAAGTTGAGTGTTGCCTTGGATAACCTCTTCAATTATAAACCAGAGTATTACTATTTGAATTGCCCATTGACAGATGGCATGAACCTGCAGGTTGGCTTGTCTGTTGATGTGGATAAACTATTTAAGTTCTAATATATAATAATGGAGAAAAAGAAAACTTATTGGTGGCGCACAATAGCCTCCTTTGTCCTCGTACTATTCACTATGCCGTTAGGTCATGCACTAATGATTCTGATGGAGAAGTTCATGGATCCCGTGGCAGTACATTATGCTGGTTTCGCAATGGGGTTCGCTGGTTTGATTATGGTTATCGTTGGGGTCTTTGTCAAAGGAGATACTCGTCAAACCTTATGGGGGCTTATTGGCGGTTTATTGTTTTGGACGGGATGGGTCGAGTTCCTATTCCTCTATTATGCACGCCGTTATGGAGTTCCACCCGAGATAGAGCATGGTGTGGTCGTTACCAAGCCTGAATATCTTATTATGCCAGCTTCCTTTGGATTGTGGATGATGGTCATGACGATGTATATCTTTAGTACCCGTAATGGTTGCGACTTCATTACATGGATACAAGAGAAACTCTTCGGAAAGCATAAGAATAAGATCGTTGTGCAACCCATGACCCACCACACGTCTATAATCACGTTCATGGAACTGAACATGATACTATGGGCTTTCTATCTGTTGTTGATGTTCTGTTATGATAAAAACTTCCTTGGCGACCACCATCCAGTAACTTATCTCATCGGAATAAGCTGTTTCATCGGTTCACTCTTTATGTTCCGTCGACAGCTCCATATCGCCGCTTGGGGTGCAAACATTCGAATGGCTGTGGCGACAGTAATCGTCTTTTGGACCCCAGTAGAGATACTCGGTCGCATCAACTTCTTCAAAGAGTTCTGGGTTCATCCACAAGAATATCGCATCCCATTGTTATTTATCTTGGGTGCTTTCATCTTATTGCTGGGTTATATGTGGATTAAGGGTTCAAGAAAGAAGCATAACACCAAGTAAAAACAAACGATTTAAAAGGAGTGGTTTATTAGCTTTAATCACTTGTTTCGTACCCAGCGAACAAGTCCTCCCGTACCCAGCTGCTGGGTAGGATGCTATCTATTCGCTGGGTACGATGCGACCCATTCGCTGGGTATAAAAGTGCTCCTTTGTTAGGTATAAAAGTACCCTTTTGTTGGGTATAAGAGCTTTCCCCTTTGCAAAAGCTAATTAAAGAATCGGTCAAGGCATATAATATTGTTTGTCTTTGGCTGTTCATCCTTTGTAGTATCGCTTTTTTTTTCGTATTTTTGCAGCTGAATTATAACTAAAAGAGATGAATAAATTATTTTTGTCCCTTTGTTTGTTGTTGATAAGTTGGGTAGCTTTTGCACAAGAGCGATTGCCCAAAGTTACTCTTAAAGACATAGAAGGGAAAACCGTACAAACCGACACTATTGCTAACAACTGCAATCCTCTTATCGTTGCATTCTTTGCAACTTGGTGCAAACCTTGCGATCGCGAACTCAAGAGTATAGATGAGGTTTATGATGATTGGCAGTGCGAAACAGGCGTTCGCATCGTTGCTGTTTCCATTGATCAAGCGCAGAATATTAACAAGGTGAAGCCTTTAGTGGATCAAAATGGCTGGCGGTATGAGGTGCTACTCGACCCGAATGGGGAGCTTCGCAGAGCCTTAAGCATCCAATCCGTACCTTATACTATCTTGCTTGATGGCAACGGAAAGATCGTTTATAAGCATAATGGCTATACTGACGGAGCTGAGTTTGAGCTGTATAAGAAGGTAAAAGAAGTGGCTGGCAAATAATCTTATGAGACGAAGAATACTAATGGTTCTACTCGTTGGGATGAGTAGTACTTGCCTATATGCGCAGGAAGTTTCTGATAAGTTGCGCCTTTCCGGAAGCATTCAAAGCGATATTTTATTGGCAGAGAAGGATAGCGTAATAGGTGCGGAGGCTGCTGGTGGACGCTTTCTGACCAATACTTACGTTGATTTAAAGCTCTCGAATCGTTATATTGAGGCTGGTGCTCGACTGGAATATCTCAAGCATCCGCTTCCAGGATACGAACAAGATTTTAAAGGGTGGGGCGTTCCTTATGCGTATCTAAAGGCTAATTATAAGAATGCCGAGCTTACTTTAGGTAGCTTTTATGAGCAGTTTGGATCGGGATTCATCCTTCGTTCTTATGAAGATCGCAGTCTTGGAATTGATAATTCACTACAAGGTGTACGCCTAAATATGCGCCCTTGGGCTGGAGTTTCAGTGAAGTTGTTGTCAGGAAGACAGCGGAGATACTGGGGACATAACAAGAGTTGGATGACGGGAGCAGATGTTGAGTGGAACATTGAAGAGTTGTTTAAGTCCCTCCAACAGCATAACACCTTTATAACCCTTGGTGCTTCTTACCTCAATAAGTATGAGAAAGACGAAGTAATAATGGTTGATCCCACCCATCGGTTGCGCCTTCCTCGTTATGTCAATGCGTTCGATTTACGTCTACGAGTGCAACATCACGGCTTCAATGTATTGGCAGAAATGGCAATGAAGTCGCAAGATCCATCCCATGATAATGGTTATATCTATCGTAATGGCTATGTGGCAATGCTCTCTGGCTCCTATTCAAAGCGCGGAATAAGCCTATTGCTGCAAGCAAAACGCAGTACGAATATGGGGTTCCGAAGCCGTAGAGGAATGGAAGGGAGTTCCTCTTTCATCAATCATCTACCGCCTTTCACGGTGGAACATACCTATACTTTGGCTGCACTCTACCCCTACGCCACACGCCCCGAGGGTGAGTGGGCTTACCAAGCAACTGCTGCCTATACAATACCAAAGGGTTCTGTGTTAGGTGGAAAGTATGGTACAACCATCAAAATGAACCTTGCTCACGTTCATTCAATACGTAGAAAAGGAACAAATGAAATAGGGACAGATGGTTACGGAAGCCCTTTCTGGGCTTGGGGAACATCAACTTATTACCAAGACATAGACGTCCAGTTGGAGAGACGACTATATCGAGGAACGAAGCTAAGTATGATGTATATGATTCAACGTTACAATCAATTGCTACTCGAAGGGCATGGGGGAATGTTGAACTCACATATCTTTATAGCTGATGTCAAGCAGAAATTGTCACCTAAAACGACCTTGCGTGTAGAGGCGCAATACCTTACTTCAAAGGATGGAGATCGTGATTGGGCATTCGGATTAGGCGAGTTGTCGCTTGCACCACATTGGATGTTTACAGTAAGCGACCTTTATAATGTGGGCAACACGCATGTACATTACTATCAAGGCTACGTGACCTATAGTGGTGGGGCGCACCGGTTACAACTGGGATATGGTCGTACCCGCGCTGGATTCAACTGCTCTGGCGGTGTATGCCGATATATCCCTGCGACCAAGGGATTGACCCTCTCTTATAATTATAACTTCTAAACGAGATGAAGAATATATATCTATTCCTCCTAAGTTCATTAATCTTTTTGGTTAGTTGTGACCCTGTCAGTCGTGACGAACGATTGGTAGAAATCCCTGCAGTTACAGTTCAGCACAATGTCTTGATAGAAGAGTTTACAGGTCAACGTTGCATCTTCTGTCCCGAAGCAGCTACTGCAATTGTACAGTTACAGAACTCTTACGGAGCAGATAAATTGATTGCTGTAGCCTTTCATGCAGGTCCTCTCGCCCTAAAGAATACGTCAAGTGTAGTAGGCTTGCGCACTGATATGGGTGATATGTATTATAAGCATTGGGCTGTTCCGAACGTTCCGAAGGCACTTATCAATCGTCATGGAGGTTTGCTATCTAAGGATGCTTGGGCAGGACGTGTTTATGATGAACTTGCTCAAACAACAACTGTTAGCATAGACCTAAGATGTCAGTATAATGCTAATAAGCGTCAAGTGAATATTGAAACAGACTTGAAGAGCTTGAAAGGAAATGTAAATGGGAAGCTACAACTATGGTTGGTGGAGGATAATGTGGTCGCTCCTCAGCTTTTCCCCAACAATAAATTGGAGAAGGAATATGTGCATCGTCATGTGTTCCGAGCAGCAATTAATGGTGAATGGGGCACAGAGTTAATGCTTTCTACAAAGGATGTTCATAAGGAGAAAACAACTTACACTCTCCCTGACGGAGTTGTACCAAAGAAT
>ERZ772960.704-NODE-704-length-28453-cov-5.874745_pt1 | contig 28453 bp, 25 predicted proteins | sample MGYA00580678_ERZ772960 | MGnify/ENA primary metagenome ERZ772960 (study PRJEB29015, sample SAMEA2737930) | human oral metagenome | biome: human oral; feature: human-associated habitat; material: dental | place: China | collected 2059 ... | reverse complement strand
TGGAAATCGCCGGAGTACCGAGCGGAACAAAGAGCTTGGCGATTATCGTACACGATCCGGATGCGCCGTTGCCGGGCGGGTTTTACCATTGGACGCTGTGGAATATTCCGCCGGAAACGACATCGATCGGGACGGACAACTTCCCCGCGGGTGCGGTTGAAGGCAAAACCAGCTGGGGAAAAAGCGGCTACAACGGGCCGCAGCCGCCGTTCGGTAATCACCGCTATATCTTTTATCTGTATGCGCTCGATACGGCGATCGACCTTCCGGCCGGCAGCAAAGTAAAGGAACTGAAAGCCGCGATTAAAGACCATATAATCGAAACGGCTTCACTTACGGGTATGTTCGCGGCAAAAGACAATCCCTAAAACGGAACGAAAAAAACCGCGCTTAAATAAAAAAGATATATTGGGACATCAGCTTGCCGCTTGGGCGACGACTTCCACTTCGACGAGTACGTCTTTCGGAAGCTCGACAACAGCGACGCACGAGCGCGCGGGCTTTCCCGTAAAATATTTTGCGTACACTTCGTTGAACGCCGCAAAATCGGCCATCGTTTTTAAAAAGCACAGCGTTTTGACCGTTTTCGTAAAATCGCTTCCCGCCGCTTCGAGCACGGCTTTGAGATTTTTCATAACCTGTTCCGCCTGTTCGGTTATCGTTTTGCCTTCGACGGCGCCCGTCTGCGGATTGATCGGAATTTGTCCGGATGTGTACACGAAACCGTTTGCAACGATCGCCTGAGAGTACGGGCCGATTGCAGCCGGTGCATTTTTCGTATCGATTACTTTCATAAAATTGCCTCACTGTATAAGAAGATTGTATATGTCAGTATAGTGCTGAAAAATAGTAAGGTCAAGAAAATCGAATCGAGTATTGAAGCGGGAAAAAATTCACGCAAATGAATTTTGTGAAATTTCGTGAAGACGAAAATGTGATACCGTGCACAGCTGTGCGGGCATCGGAAAAAAGAGAGCGTTTTAATTCTGCACTTTACCATGCGGCGGAAAACACGAGCGGTTTTGCCGCCGTGAGCAGATCGACGAGCGGACACTCGATTGTTTTTACCGCTTTTTCTCCGTTCGGCGCAAAAAACGAAATCTTTATTTTCGCACGCGCAGCTTCATCGGCAAGCGCTTTACCGTAGACGGAAGCGATCAAATCGACGTATTCGTCTTTGGGTACAGCTTCTCCGAGAAAAACGGGCGCCATAAATAAATCGATATACGACTGCAGCGTATCGGGCAGGAGTTTGTATAATTTTGTACAGGATGCGGGAGAAACCGTGATCGCCAAACTGCGGGCGGATCGGGAAATACAGCCCGACTGCGATATAGGGTCATTTCCTTCTTTCGGCAGGCGAAGCGCAATACCGAGAGAAGTGTTCGCCGGAGATGCGACGCGCACGTCTTTGATACCCGCCGCCCGAAACTGAGAGGTCATTTCATCCGCATCGAAAAGCTGCGTCCCGCTTTCGCCCGAAAGCGACTGCATGATTTCGATAAAGGCGGAATCGAATGCCGCGTCATACAATATGTTTATGCTGCCGTCACCGTTTGCATGCAGTTCGACGGAAGACGTACATGATGCGAATACGAGCGGTATCAAAAGCGCGGCGATCGCAATCATCGATTTAAAAAGCGAAGATTTTATTCCGGCCGTTTCGGAGTACGGTATTTTTATCGATATGTTTTTTTTCATCACATAACCCTTCGTATGAAAAACAAACGGAACGGTTAAACGAAACACTGAAATGACGCGTTTCCTTTAACGGCGAGTTTGCCGAAAAGCAAACATCGCACATCATCGTGTGCGACGCTCGAAACATCCGCCCTATTCGACGTCGAGCGGCATTTTGTGCGAAGGCGGCGGAAAAGCTTTATCCAAATCGGCAAGATCTTCCGCATCGAGCTGCACCGTATCGGCGCCCGCATTGAGCAGCGTGTGCTCTTTTTTCGAACTGCGCGGAATCGCAATCGTACTGCCGTCGCGGATACACCATGCGAGCAGCACTTGCGTCACGTCGCAGCCGTGTTTTTGGGCAACGGCGGCGACGATTTCGTTTTCAAATAAACCGCGGCGCAAAGTCCCCGCCTGTGCAAGCGGGCAATACGCCATAAGCGCGACGCCGTGCCGCCGCATCCACGGCAGTAAATCGAATTCGATACCGCGCGAACCCAAGTGATAGAGCACTTGATTGACGGCGCAATTTTTTCCCGACGGAAGCGCAAAGAGTTCGTCCATATCGCTTGTGTCGAAATTCGAAACGCCCCACGCGCGGATTTTTCCTTTCGCTTTCAGCTCTTCCAAACATGCGACCGTTTCTGCAAGCGGCACGCTTCCCCGCCAGTGATAGAGATACAAGTCAAGGTAATCCGTGCCGATCCGCTTGAGCGTCGCATCGCACGAGCGTTCCATATTTTTTTTACCGGCGTTCGACGGCAGCACTTTCGATACGATAAAAAGCTTTTTCCGATCTGCGCCTGCGATCGCCTCTCCGACGAGTTTTTCGCTTAAGCCGCTGCCGTACATTTCCGCCGTGTCGATGAGCGTCATACCCGCCCCTAATCCCGCGCGTATCGCATCGATTTCCTGAGCGCGTTTAGATGTCGTCTCTCCGATATACCACGTGCCCTGCCCGATCGCCGGCACAATCGCTCCGTTCGATAACTTTACCGTATTTTTCATCGCTTACCTCACATATGGATTGTATAGCGATTGTTCCGCCGTTGTCTACGATCGCGTACATTGCGCCGGTATCGCATTCGATGGTATACTGAAGGTATGAAAATCGCTTCGGTATCGATAGTCGGATTGGGTGCGGTAGGAGCCGTCGTCGCGTCCCGCCTCACGTCTTTTTTGGGTAAAGCAAACGTACGGTGCATAGTCGATGCGGAGCGCAAAGCGCGCTACGAGCGCGACGGCATCTTCATCAACGGAGTGAAACAGGATTTCAATTACTTTGTGCCGGAAGATGCCGTGCCTGCGGATTTAATAATAATTGCAACGAAAAATCTTCAACTCGGCGAAGCGCTCGAAAGCATCCGTAGCGCCGTCGGAACTCACACGGCGATCATGACACTCTGCAACGGCATTCAAAGCGAACGCGATGCGGCGGCGGTTTACGGCGAAGAGCGCGTACTCTACGGTTTTATCATCGGCATCAGTTCGATTCACGAAAAAAATCAAATCCGCTGTCCCGTCGAAGGCCGTATCGTATTCGGCGAAAAGGACAATAAAAAAACGGACCGGGTAAAAGCTGTCGAAGAATTGTTTACAAAAGCGAAAATCGAAAGCGAAGTACCGGAAAACATTCACCTCGAGCAGTGGAAAAAATTTCTGCTCAACGTCGTGTTCAATACGCTGAGCGCTTTGTGCCGCGCTCCGTACGGTGCTTTTGCTTCTCCCGTTATGCGCGATCTTGCGCGGAGCGTCGGAAAAGAAGTCATCGCCGTCGCTCAAGCGGAAGGCGTCCCGCTCACGCAGACGATGTTCGAAGATACGCTTTCGCTTATCATCGGTTTGGATGCGCACGGTAAAACATCCATGCTGCAGGATTTTGAAGCCGGCAGAAAAAGCGAAAACGCGTGGTTTTGCGGTACGGTGAACAAGCTCGGAAAAGCGCACGGCATTCCGACGCCCGTGTGTACGCTGCTCGAAGCTCTCGTCGAAGGCACGGAAATCGCGCGCGGCATCTGACCGCTTCGAAGCACCGGCACGCTTTTCGAAATCAATAGGTTCAATTTCGATTTTTTCAAAACTCAATATTAATCCGGCAATCGCCGGTCGCTGAAGTTCGGGTTTTCTGCGCTTTCCGCTATTTATCAGCGGGGAGTTTTTCTATCCAGCTTTCTTTTTCCGGCGTCACCGTAACGGTATGCTTATCGTCCATTTCCACTTTTATCGATCCGTTGTACAGCGTATGATAAAATTTCGAGCCGTATTTTACATAATCGTTTACAACGTCCATACTGCCGAGCACATCGTTCATAGCGACGATAACGCTCGGATTCGTCGCTTTAATCCAGTGCCGTCTGCTGCTCGTAGCGTTTCCGTGATGATTGGCTTTTGCGACGTCGCATTTCAATTGTGCTTCATACGCATCAAGTACGGTCGTTTCGCCGCTCCGATACAAGTCTCCGCAAAAGAGCGCTTTCGATTGCCCGTAGACGAGCATCATCGAAATCGAACAATCGTTGATAAACTGTGTCGCGTTTGCCGGATAATTTTTCGGATAAACGATTTCATGCGCGGGGCCGAATATATCGACCCGTACCTTGTCTCCGAATGAAAAAGAGTCTCCCGCTTCGAGATACGACGACGGAATATCGTGCGCTTTAACGGCCGCATCGAATGCGCGCGTATAGCGCGTATCGTATTCCAAACGCGAGCGATACACGTGCGCAATCGGAAACGTACGCGCGATCAGCGGAAAGGCGCCGAGGTGATCGATATGCGGATGCGAAATGACGACGATATCGATTTTATCGATGCCAAGCGAACGCAGCAGCCTGACGACGTCTTTACCGGCATCGGGGTGCCCGCAGTCGATGAGCATCGTTTTGCCGTCGGGTGAAACGACGAGCGTGCTGTCGCCGCTTTTATCTTCGCTGTCCTTGGGAACATCCAAATCGATAAAATACATCGTGAGCTTTCCGCTCGTCCGTGCCGCAGACGCACGTTCGGATGTTTTTTGCAGCGCCGGCTGACGATATGTCTTCGCAGCGTGTGACGCCGTCTTTTGCGTTGCCGCACAACGGCAAAAAAACGACAGACAAAAAACGGCCGCAAATATATAAACAATTTTTTTTCTGATTTTCATTTTTTCATCCTTGCTAATGCGGCATTGCAGAAAATATCGATTTTCGAAAATGCCGCATTAGTGCGCAAGCTTCACAACGAGCGCATAAGCACGAAGTTTCGAGCGACGCACACGTATATCCGCGAGTTCTCAAAAAACTCGAAGTTAAACGGGACGCGCTGTTTCAGCATCTCATTTTAACATTCCGTTGCAATATGCGCGGCATACCGCCGGATAATTCGAGATGATTCCGGAAATATTCCACGCGTACATTTTTTCAAGTTCGGCCATCGAGTTGACCGTCCACACGTTGATGCCGACACCGTGCCGCTTCAATTCCGCCACCGCTTCATCGTTCAGATTTTTATAACTCGGATGGTAGAATTCAAAACCGTATTTTTTGCAATAAAAACCCGCATTTACCAAACCCGCTTCTTCGACGAGCGCTCCGACCGGAATCGAAGGCGCGATTTTTTTTGCCGTGATGAGCGAGCTGTGATTGAACGACGAAAACATCACTTTTTTTTCGAGTTTGTATTTATCGACGATATCGATCGTTTTTTGCTCGATGTCCTCATAATACACAAGCCCCGTTTTCAGTTCGATATTCGTCGTTATGTTTACCGTTGCCGCCCATTCGCAGTATTCTTCGAACGACGGTATCGATTCTTTCGGATATTTTCCGTTCCACGTTTCCGCCGCGTCGAGTTTGCGAAGTTCCGCAAATGCGTAATCGCGGACGGCGCCTGTGCCGTCGGTCGTGCGGTCGACTTTTTCATCATGGATGACGACAAGCGTTCCGTCTTTTGTAAGCTGTACGTCGAGTTCGATTTCGTCCGAGCCCGCTTCAACGGCTTTGCGGAATGCGAGCATCGTATTTTCAGGATAAACTCCGCTGTATCCGCGATGTGCAACAACGTTCATAATGTCTCCTACTATAATTAATAATCAACTGTTTTTATTTATTTCATCGCGGCTTTACTGTAGCCGGAGAGCATATATTTTTGAAATATGAAAAATAAAATCACGACCGGGATAATCGCGAGTACCGCTCCGGCCATGATCTCGTGATTGTTCATCGTGCCCTGCCCCGCAAAAGTGTCGCGGAGTTTTGCAAGACCGACGGTAAGTACGCGATGGCTTTCCTCTTTCGCGATGATCTTCGGCCAAAAATAGCTGTTCCATCCCGTCGTAAAAGTTACAAGCGTTACCGTAAACAGCGTCGAACGGCACATCGGCGTCAACACCCGCGTAATGATACCGACTTTTCCGAGTCCGTCTATTTTCGCGGCATCGATATAGCTGTCGTCGATCGACATAAACGTCTGCCGCAGCATAAAGATATAGTACGGACTCACGGCCGACGGTAAAATCAAGCCGGTAAAAGTATCGGTCAAATTAAAACGGGCGAACATGATATACAGCGGAATAAACGTAACCTGTACCGGAATCATGAGCGCACCGAGAACAAGCAAAAATATCTTATCGCGGTATGGGAAATGACCTTTCGAAAAACCGTACGCCGCAAAGATACCCGTTACGATTTGACTTGCCAAAATACCGAAAGTCATGACGATAGTGTTGAAATAATATTTCGGAAAATTGCCTTTACGTAAAACCGCCGTATAATTTTCAAAGTGAAATTCGCGCGGCCAAAAGGTCGGGCGCAGCTGCAATATCTCATCTTGACTTTTTACCGACGAAATAAGCATCCAATAGATCGGATAAAACGCGATGACGGTTATGACAATCGCAAGCAGCAGCTGCAGCAGCGAGCCGTAAGAGCGATGAAAGTCGTCACTCTTTAACGCCGTAGTGCGGAACCGATTATCCATAATTGCTCCTTGGCTTACATATCGTAATTGACGCGGCGATCGGAAAACTTCAGCGTCGACGCCGTAATGATCAACAGCAAAACGAAAAACGCGAGCGCCATGACCGACGCCCTGTCCATGCGGAAGTCTTCCATCGCATATTGATAAATTTTATAGACGAATACTTCCGTCGATCGAAAAGGTCCTCCTGCAGTCATAATGTCGATACTTTGAAAAACCTTCATCGACGCGATAAACTGCGTAACGAACAAAAACAACGTCGTCGGGCTGAGCATCGGAAGCGTAATCCTGAACAGGCACTGCCAATACGTCGCTCCGTCAAGCGCGGCCGCTTCGTAATAGTCGTTCGGAATGCTCCGCATCGCCGCAAGGTATACGATCATGCCGTAACCGATGTCACGCCAACCGGTCAGCATCAACACGGAAATCATCGCACTTCCGCGTTCTCCGAGCCAATTGACGCGGTGCAAACCGATCTCCGAAAGAAAATAATTGAGGATACCGTAGTCGGTATCGAGGATCCACAAAAACACGACGGCCGCGGAACTCATCGCGACGTATTTCGGCATAAAGACGACGGCACGCATGGCGGAAAAACCCCTGCCCATATTATTGAACGTCAATGCGAGCAGCAATCCTCCGACGATCGTGATAAAAAGAGAGCCGATCGAAAACACAAACGTGACACGGAGCGAGTTTAAGAGGTAGCGCGTGCCGGATCCGGTAAACAGCCATTTCCAATTTTTAAATCCGACGTATTCGTACTTATCGTTTAATAAATTCCAATTCGTAAAGCTGATCTGTATCAGTTTCGCTATCGGGTAATAGGTAAAGACGATTATCAATATGAGGGCGGGAATCGTGCACGAAAAATCCTGCAGCTTATCCAATGTCCTCGGGTGAATGCCTCTGTTTTTCATGTATACTCCAAAAGGAGCGCCTGCAGATGAAAAGTGCAGGCGCTTTTCGACCGGAAATCAGTCTTCGAGAACTTCGTTTATTTCATCGGCCATTTTTTTAATATTGCTGTCGATATCCGTGTTGTTGTTGTAAAATTCGGAAAGGTAATTTTTCCAAATTTCTGCCAACTGGTTCCAGTTTTTATTTTGGATACGCGGATAGATATTGTCGAGGTTGTCGAAGATACATTTGAATGCGGGCTTGCGTTTTAGAAAATCTTTGCCTTCCGCCGTTTCGAGGACGGATTTTCTCGTCGGCATATAACCGGTTGCTTCGGCCCATTTCATATTCGTATCTTTGCTGCACAAATATGAAAGGAAATGCCATGCCGCGATTTTCGTCGCCGGCGGATTTTTTGCCGGAATCAACAAAACGCAGCCGCCGATTTCCTGTTTGCGCGTATTCGAAGCGGGAAGCCACGCCATACCCACTTCGAAGTTTTTGCACTTGCTCACGTACGTGTTATACAAGCTGCTCGTGTGGATGACGGAAAACGCATTGCCTTCGATAAAATTTTGGCGCATTTTCGACGATCCGTCTTTGCCGACCGCAAAATACGCATAGCCGTTTTTAATCCATCGGCCGATTTCCTTTGTCGTATTGATCGAATTCTTTCCTCCGAGATCGGTAGAGGTTCCGTCTTTATTGATGATATTGACGCCGTTGTTGATAAAAAACGTTTCGAAATACCACTGATCCCAGCCCGGTATGATCGTCCCCCACACCTTTGTTGTCCCGTCGGAATTCAACGTCGACACTTTGGCGAGAAATTCGTTCATATCTTTAAATTGCGACGGAATGGAAACGCCCTTTGCCTTTGCCATATTTTTATTGTAGTAAATAACTTGCGTAGAGATCAAAAACGGCAGCGATACCTGTTTGCCTTGGTATGCGGACGCTTTGATCATGCCTTCACCGAAGTCGCCGATATCGAATTTCGTCGCTTTGACATAGGGTGTCAAATCTTCGCACAGCCCGCTCGCTCCGTATTGCGCGACATAGGGCGTATTTGCAACCGTCAGCGCGGGAAGCCCCGTTCCCGCCGCATGGGCCGCGACGAGCGCTTGGTTCACCGCCGAATAATTGCCGATATACTCGGCTTTTACGGTGATCATCTTTTGGCTCTTATTAAAATCGTCTACGATCTGTTTGACAAAATCGCTGTACTGATTTTCGAGCGCATGCCACCATACGATTTCAATCGGTTCTTTTACCGTTGTATCGCCGATAAAAGCTTTGCCCGTTTCCTGCTCCGATCCTCCCATCGCGAACGACGGCAGCACAAGCGCCGCCGCCAAAATCGCTGAAATCAACGGTTTTTTCATAAGTCCTCCTGCATTGATAATTCAACAAAATTAAACAACAGTCGATAGATATTCGTCAGTATTTCACCCTAAAATCATAAGGCTAAAACGGGTGCTTGTCAAATTTTTCTTGCGCTTTTTTTAAATTCGTGTTAAATTTTGTTTAATAAATGAAAGCAAAACCGACTTTGCGCGATATCGCCGATGCCGTTCACGTTTCAACGGCTGCCGTTTCAATGATACTCGCAGGAAAAAATCTTTCCCGCTTTTCCGACGATACGATCGAAGCCGTCTATGCCGCCGCCAGAAAATTCAACTACAAACCGAAACACGGTACCGATAAAACGGGCATCATCGTCATCGTCTGTCCGTCCATAATCAATCCGTATTACGCGACGCTCCTGCAAGGCATGGAACTCGCCGCCGAAAAAAACGGTTATACAACGCTCATCTACAATACATATTGGAACATCGAACGCGAAAAGAAAATCATCGCATTTGCACAAAATCCCGCCGTGCGCGGATTGATTTTTTCGATGGTACCGCAGCAGCCCGGCCTCGTCGAAAAAATGGCCGACAGTCTGCCTGTCGTCGCAGTCGGAGACAAACAGGATGCGCTGCGGATCGATATGGCGGAAATAAACAATTTCGATGCCGGTTATCAAATGGGAGTGCATTTGATTTCGCTCGGACACAAGCGCGTCTGCTACGTTTCGACGACGCTCAACAAATATCATTCTTCGCGCGTACTGCGCTACAGGGGATTGTGCGAAAGCTTTAAAAAATTCGGCAGCGGTGCCGTATCGCTTATTACGAGCGACGTCGATCCGATGTCGGAGCTTTCGACCGTTGAAATCGAACACCGCACGGGGCGCGTACTCGCAAAAAAATGCATACGGATGTATCCCGACGTTACCGCGATCGTCGCCATCAACGACATGGTCGCCTACGGTGTCATCGACGAAATCATCGAAGAGGGATTCCGCATCCCCGGCGATTACAGCGTATGCGGTTTCGACAATATCTACCCGTCCAAGTTCAGCGGAGTGTCGCTTACGACGATCGACCACTTTATCAATCAGCGCGGACAGAGCGCGTTTTCGCTTTTGCAGGTGAAACTTGAAAACGGCGATACCGAACGCGTCGCCGTAACGCATCTCGAATTTAAAAATAAACTCATCGACAGGATGACTACGGGGAAGCCTCGGAGGTGAGCGCATTGAAGACGCGCCGGAAAAAATACGACGATGCGAAAAGCGAAAGCGCGAGCAAAACGGGAGATGCGAGGGGTCGCATATACGATGCCCATGCAAAAAATGCATACACGGCGAACACGCACAGCGTCGTTCCGATATGCCGTATTCCCAAAATCAAAGCATCGTGCAGCGCTTTCCGTACCGGTATTGTAAAATACGCAATGAGCGGAAACGCCCAGCAAAACGCAGCGGCGTATAAAAAGGCAAGACACGCGGCTGCGGCAAAAGCGGCGATACGGATCGGCTTCGGCACAGCGTAAAAAAAGAGGGCATAAAAATCGAGTGCAAGGAAAGCGCCGCCTAAAACGAACAGCAGCCACAAGGCCGTCGCGGATTTGAAATTTCGGGCAAACGACGCGCAAAACGATCGGACGGCGTAGGATTCTTCGTCTTCCGCTTGCTTAAGCGTAAATTGAAAAAGCGCGACGGTTGCCGCTCCGGACGTAAAAAGCGGCACGGAAGCGACGAGCCAACAGAACGCGAGAATACACACGTCGGTTATCTTATCCATGAAAATCCAAAACTTGTTTTCGGGATTGAAGAGACGAGTCCAACGCATATTATTTCAGGAACGAACCGATTTCGCTCAAGTCGCGGAAAATCGCATCGGGTTTCGTGTCGGATTTTTGTACGTCGCGCATGTTCGCTTCTCCGGTGAGCACGAGCAATCCGTGAGCGCCGTTGTTTACACCGACTGCTATATCGGTGTAAAGGCGATCGCCGACAAAGGCGATTTCGCTGCGGTTTTTCCAGCCTGCGCGGAGCATCGCCATGTCGACGGTTTCGGGATTCGGTTTTCCGAGCGATTTTACTTCGCCGACTCCCGCCGACAGTGAAATCATCGCACAGAACGCGCCGACGTCTGTGATGTAACCGTTTTCGACGGGGCAGTTGATGTCGGGATGCGTCGCAAGATAAACGGCGCCGGCGCGCACGTAGTCGCTCGCTTTTACGATCTTTTCATACGTGAGCGTCGTGTCGAAACCGATGACGACGATATCCGGATCGTCTTCGACGAGGCCGATTCCTCCTTCACGGAAACTTTTGATAAGCGCTTCCGTTCCGACGAGGTATACGCGCTTTCCAGGATAGGCGGCGTTCAGATATTCGATCGTTACGTCTCCGCTCGTCATAATTTGCTTCCGCGAAATAAAACAGTTCATGCCCGCGAGCTTTTCGATGTACACGTCGGGGCTTTTCGACGAATTATTCGTAAAAAACAAATAATCGCGTCCGGTTTTTTCGAGCGTCTTTAAAAAATCGAGACTGCCCGGTAAAATCGTGTTACCGAGATAAAAGGTGCCGTCCATATCGAGCACAAAATGTTTGCATGAATTGACGAGCGCGGCGCGGTCTATACCTTTGTTAAACGCTTCGACGTCTTTCGGATCGTTATAATTCAGCATCGCAAAATCTCATTGCCGCAATCCTAGCCGACCGGAGCGTATGTGTCAACGCGCCGGATGCAACAGCCGATTGCAGACGAGCTTGAGAATTTTCCCCGTTATTGACACCCCGTTATTTTTTCCGTTCACAAATTCGTTGGAATATGTTATACTGATTTTACGGATCGTATCCGTGTGTATGATAAAGGGGTATTTTATATGGATATAAAAATCATCACTGTCAGCAGGCAGTTCGGTTCGGGCGGACGCATCATCGCAAAGGACGTCGCCGATAAACTCGGTTGGAAATTTTACGATAAGGAAATCATAGAAAAGATTGCGGAAAAGAGCGGGCTCGCAAAGGAGTTTATCGAAGAGCGGGGCGAATACGCGTCCGCGGGACAAAACCTCGTGTACAGCGCGCCGGCGGGTTTCGGCGGATTTTCTACGGGGCAGTCGGTATTCGATAAACTGTACGTGATGCAGTACAATATCATCCGGGAGATTGCAGAAGAGGGGCCGTGCGTCATCGTCGGGCGATGCGCCGATTACGTGTTGCGCGACAGAACGGACTGCTTTCACGTCTTTATCTACGCGGATATGGATTTCCGAATCGCACGTTCGACGAATATTTATAAAGTCGATGCGCCGAACATAGAACGCTATCTGTTCGACCGCGACAAAAAGCGGAAGCTTTATTACAAATACAATACCGACCGCGTTTGGGGCGAAGTAAAAAATTATGACTTGTGTCTCAAAAGCAGTGCGATCGGATTGGATACTTGCGCGGCGATGATCTGCGATGCGGCGCAGCACAAAACCGTCGGTCCCGTACGTAAATCGATCGATGCTGCGGAAAAGGCGATGACGGCGGCTGCAAAAAAAATTGCAACGGGTTTGAAAAAATCGCCGGCTGCGGCAGCCACGAAAAAAATTGCAGCTGACATAAAAGCATCGGCTCCGAAGACGGCAAAAAAAATCGCGGAAGAAGTCAAAAAGACCGCTCCCGAAACCGTGGGTAAAATCACCGCGGAAGTAAAAAAATCGTCGGCGAGTGCGAAAAAAACGGCGGCTTCCGCTGTAAAAAAGATTGCGGCAAACGTAAAAAAATCAGCCCCGAAAGCGGAAAGAGAAGCGACCGAAACTGCGAAAAAAATCGCGTCGAGCGTAAAAAAAGCGGTGTCGGCACGTGCGGAACACGGTGCAAAGGCGAAGGCGAAAAAAAAGGCTGACTGAGCAGAATAATAAAAAGAAGGTTCACGGGGAAATTTCCCTCTGTATGGTTTCGCAAAATATTCTCACTTAAATACCGACTTATGGTCTAAGAATCCCGATGTTGTTACATCTGTGAATGGTTCGTTGCAATTAAAATATGATTCGGTGTGGGGATTAAGCGGAACTTTGAATTCTGCTGCCAGTGATCTTGCCTTCAGATCGAACCATTTAGCAAAGAATTCCATTATGAATTATTTGGCGGCATTCGGTATGGACGGTACGGCCATAAAAAGCAATTCGGGTAATTTCAGCCTTACAGGATTAACTGCTGGTACCGTAATAGGTAATATAGGGCATACAGGATATTCTTTTGGTGACCATTTAGATTGGCGAACTTTCGAAAATGGAAAGTTAGTAAATCCTCTAAAAAGTACTCTTTATGGCGATTATTTATCAAATAAAACAACGATAACCTATGAGGCAAGAAAATTGTCAGGCTATACGACGGGAACAATGGACGATATTTTTTATAAAAATGTTAAAGATTATTTTTATAATTACAAGGATACAAACTTTATTTGGAATTTTTATAATAAATGGGGAATTAAATGAAAAAAATATTGTTTTTCCCGTTGCTGTTGTATACAACTTTTTTCGCCTACGGTTTATCTATCCATTATGACGGATGTTTTCCTTCGCCTTATGTGTTCACATATAAAAATCCCTTGTTTTATAAAAACTATACAATGAAATATGTCAATAACTCCGGATACCTACGCTTTGATATACGAGATAAAACATTTTCTTTAGTGAGCATAAATGATGATTTGGAGCAGATAAATAATCTTTTATTTTCTAAACGTACACTTTCAAACGGACTCATAGAATATATCGTTTATGACGGTCTTGTGCATAAAAAAATCAGCAATACGGTCTTAAATGAATATCTGACTACTAAATTGTATGAAAGCGATTTCGGGTATGATGATTATGTGACAACATATGGAAATGCTATTCTCTGCGGGAAAAATTATGAAGATATAGGTTACGCTCTTTATTATTTGAAGATGATTGATCGAAATGGGAAAGAAATTATATTGCCGAAAGAATTGTCTTCTGTATTAGTAAATTCTATTCAATTAAGTTCAAGTTTTTCATTTGATAAATTTAATGCTTGTATATTTGAATCATCACAGATTAAGGAAGGGAAAATATCTCCGATTAACAATATTCATCTAATATCTTTTATTTATGAAGGTGTTGTACTTGCGGGGACTGATGTTTATCAAGAACCGAAAGAAGTATCGAAAAGAATAGTTTCTACAGATAAAGATGCTTTGGTGAAGGTCGTTAGTGCAGATATTTATGAAATAACAGGGACGTATGAAGATTTTTGGTATAAAGTGGAAAATATAAATTTTACGGGATGGTGTAGGGATAAAGATTTAATTATCGAACAGATGGATTGGAAAGGACGGGTGGCATTACGAGGAAAGTATTTAAGGTTCGATGAAATTCCTCAAGTGGCAAGCAATGAATTGAATGCTGTGGTATTACGAAATAAAACAATATTGTATAAACATAAAGATAGCTATGCAAAAATGATACTGTATTTATCTGCGGGGCAAAAATTAAAAGTTATTGAGAAGAGCGGTATGGAATTAAAACCGTCCAATATTCCGTATCAAACAAATGCTATTGTGTATAATTATTGGTATAAGGTAATTACGGAGACCGGTGATGTGGGGTGGGTTTTTGGGACTGATATTGATATGACGGCTCAGACGCATTAATGACAGCAACAACGTTAATTTTTACCGGCTCAGAATTACCACAATGAATCAGAGTGATTATTCACCTGCGATTTATCGGGAACTATTTGAAGCCAGCTTATTAACATTGGCAGCTTAAATTATAGCTGTGGGGGATTTAGGCCCTGCACTTTTATTGATTTTTCCAATTTTTAGGGATAAACAGGGGATGAGCGTATGAAAAAATATTTATTGTTACCGATTCTGTGTCTTTTTTGCGGAAATATTTTTTCATTTGATGTTCGCTTATTAAAAACTTTTAACTTAGAAAATAAAGGTTTTTATTGTTGCAGTTATTTTACTTATATAAATGGGTCAATATATTTTTTTTTAGATACCGATAGCAATAATAATACATGTCTGTTTTCATTTGATACTGATACTGGAAGAACAAAAGAGATAAAAACAGTTTTCCTACAACAGGGAGAAAAAATTATCGGCATTTATGAATCAAAAAACGATGGAGAGTGTTTATTGGAATTAATAGATACTTCTTCTGTCAAGCAGTATTTGTTATATTCTAATAAAGATGATAGCTTTATTAAAATTACCGCTGATATCTTTTTGCAAAATAAATTTAATAATGTCTCATTGCCGACGTATGACACTTTTAGTAGACGATATGTAGTAGATATACCTAATAGTCGGTTTTATATGTTCAATTATACAGATAAGGAAACCTTAGATGAAGCGAATAAGGCATGGCTTGAAGAATTTCTTTTTAAAATAGGTTTTTCTACAGATATGTTTATAAGAAATACTAATAAAGCTAATTTTTATGAATATACAGATAAAGTGGATAAAAATAAAATTATCTCTTTAAAAAATGAGAAAGGATTACCTGTATATTTTATTAATGAGCTAGATTATCCTGTGAGAATATCGAAGAAAGATACTATTTTGTGCCAATCTTCTTTTGTTGTTGATGATTTTTCTTATATGGCCTTGAATATATTTTTATACAAAATCAATTTTGAACCACGCTTACCGCAAAATGCCGTTCTCAACGACAGTCGTGTGAGACTGCGCTCTTCTCCTGATCTTTCCGGCAAAACGCTTGCCCTGCTCAACAAAGGCGATGCATTGAAAGTTACCGATCGTAGTGAAGAAAAGTATACAATTGACGGGGAATCATGGTATTGGTATAAAGTAGAGACGGACGATTATCCCGACGGCTGGATATACGGAAAGTATTTGGATATAGAAGAGTAGCGAATACACCTGCAAGGGGGCTATGGTCGCGGGAGCTTTGAAGCCTGCGGCCGGGAAATTGCGGCGGAGAGAATGGAGTGCGGCATGGCGGCGGGAGACACGCGTGCGACTCTGCGCGTTTTGCTTGCGGAAGCGGCGCTTAAAAGCGCAGCCGGAGCAAAGCGGGGATACTGTCGTCAAGCCGCGTTTGTACACGTCTTCGAATGATTACGCCCGCAGGATTCACAAATTTTGCATCAACGGCGAGACAACGATAAATATTCTGAACATCAGCGACTTTTTAGGGAAGACGAAGCTTTCCGGAACATCGAGCGGACTGCTTGCGCTGACGGTAGGGAAAAACGGGGTAAGCGGAGAGTTGAGCAGTGCCGGCCGCAACTTCAGTGCAACGACGATCGCCGATACGATAGGGGGTATCGGAGTTGCGGACACGATAGGGTGGACGAACCGATACGAGCGAAAGCATGCGGGCTCATGGGGCGGAGCAAAGCTCGGAACAGCGCTTCGAAGCCAATACGGAACGGGAGATGAGAAAGCGAAACGACAGGCAAGGGATATACGGCGAGGGAAGGCAGAGCTTGTAAACGATACATCGAAAGCGGTAACGGGAGATGGCCGAGCGCGCAGCGTATTCAGCGATAAAAAGCGGATATATGTCAAGGGAAGCGCATTCGGCGGAAGCGATGACGGCGGGCTTGCGTTGGGTTCGGTGTTGCAGCATGAAGCGTACCGAGACGGTATGGAAAGATCGGAAAATAGCGCAGAGACGGTAAGGGCGGTGAAGGCGCATACGGAGATGGCGCTACGGATGCAGGGCTCGGGTATAGGCAAGAAATTGTTTGAAGGGGTGCTGTCGTATATACCTGAGCTCCAAGGAGATAAAGACAACTATTACGCATATATGTACGGACTGTCGCAGGGAGGAGCTGCAAAAGATGCGGCGGAAGCAGCCTATGCGGCGTATGTGGATGGGACGTATGATTCGAGTAAGGATTATTGGAAGGTATTAAAAAATGGTAATATAGTTTTTGATGGCGAAAAGGATTTATATGACGAAAACGGTATATTGTTAAAGCATTATACCGGTGATGGCGGATATACTGCATCATTAGCTGATTTGCTTGGAATTACACCTCAAATGGCAGATTTCATAATGAGGAATACAGCACATTATGAAAGATACGATAATAAAACAAAGACCTTCGTTGATAAAAACAATAATTCAGCATACCTAAATGAATCTATGCAGATAGAAACATCCGACCGCTTTAAAGCAGCTTATAATTTTCAAATAAATTATGCAGATAAAGTACAGGAAAAATATGGCGGGAGTATGATTTCGGCTTTAAAAGATTATATGGCAAAGGATTTTGCGACATATGTTTTTGATACCCCAGCGACGCCTCAGCAACTTGCAGATTTTTGGGTAGAAACATCGCCGTATTATGAATTTGCGGCAGCATATGATTCATATATGATAAATAATTATAACTCTGATATAAATAAAAAATTCACATCAGAAGAGGCGTATACAACTCTAAGGGATATAGCAAATAGCATTACCCAACATAATTATACGAACAGTAATCCTGCCTATGATGCATTTATGAATCATTTGAATCCTGTCGTTGATAAAAAGACATATATTACAACATATGCGTATTATCAGAATGGGAAACAACACGGGTGGGGTTATCCTCGAGGCTTTGCAGTTGATATTGCAACGGGTGGTGTTAATGGAGCGCCTGTTTATAGTAATACAAATAGTTTTCTGTTTAATAATTCAATAAATACCAATAACCCCTTATATTTGAACACTGGAAATGAAATACGTTTATTTAATAATAGTTCTGTGATTTATGGACATTTAATGGATAATTCTCCGTCAACAACAGCTCTGAAAGCATTAGTACAAACTTTTCAACAAAGTCACATATGGCGAGCTTTTTTGCCTGCAGGGACCAAGATTGGCAATGTCGGTAATACAGGTAATGTATATGGGCAGATTGGTCCTGATTTTGGAGCACATTTACATTGGGAATGGAGAAAAGGATATCAATTTTGGAGCAATAGGAGTGTACAATGAAAAAGACGATCTTCTCTATCATATATAGTTTTATTATATTAACTGCGTCTCCTGCAAAAAATTTCTATCAGTCTGCACTTGAGCAAGGGAAAAAAATATTCATAACTATTCGTGATAATACGGGCGGATATTGTGCAACATTATACATAGGGAAAGAAGGGTATTCTTTATCGTTTGATTCGGTAGGCGCATATATTGTAACAAATAGGATTCGGGAAGATGACAATGGTATATACTTAAATTTTATTTCCATTTGGGTTGGAGCGGAACAATTTTTGCCGAGAGAACGGCGGTATATTAACTATAATGAAATGACAGTGCCAAAAACGCTTATTGCAGCAGCTCTTGCCGAAAAGGAAGATTTCGTATGGATGGATTATAAGGCGGCGCAAGATATTACACTCATTTCTTTTGAAGACATAGAGGGAAGCATTGTAAAGCAGCTTAACTTTTATACAAAATTAACAGTAAATGTATATGCTGAAAATAACAGCGGGAGTAAAATTGTTAATAATATCATGCCTTATACCGAATTTCAAATTGAAGGATTCTTGCCAGATTTAAAGAATAAAAATATATATTTCGTAAAGATAAAAACAGATTTTTTGCAGGGATGGATTCCATTGTCGGCTTTGGCGGATAATTGGACTGTAAGAAAAAATAATTCGAAATATAATAATACGATAGAAGTTAATGCTAAACAAATTTTTGTAGAAGGCGATAACGGAAGTGAGGAAAAGACGGTGATGCAAGGTTGGGTTGAGGCATCGATTTTTAGCGTAATAAATGATATGAGAGTGCCATTGTATACTTCACCGGATTCTGCAAGCGATATAATCGGATTCTTAAACAACGGGAATGAAGTAAAAAGTCTTGATGAATATAAACAAATACATGGCTTTTATTGGTTGCATATCCAAGTGGTAGACGGAGAATCAAAGGATTTGGAAGGATGGATAGACGGTAAGTATTTGCATTGGGAATGGAGAACACCGGATGGGCGAATCGTAGAGCCGTAATATGATTTACGGTATTTATAATACGAGACGATACGGGTTCTGCAAGCCGTTCATTGGCACGTTACGTAGGAGAAGCAAGGGCACGTGCGCTTGTAGGAAAATCATTCGATAATCTGTCTACATATGATACACAAACCTTAAAAGACGTTTTTGAATTAACGGATAGTGAAATAACGGCACTTCGACACGATCCCGAGATGAAAAGCATAAATTTCAATTCATTAAGCGCAGAGAAGAAAGAGCGGCTTATCGGAGAAGCGTTGATGAAAAAATATAATATGACTTGGCAGAATAATAAGTGGATAGAGAATAAAAAGTTTTCCTTAGCGATGAGTGATATAAAAGATCTGGGACAGATAGTGATACATAAAAATGCTGACGGGATTTATGAACGGTTTGCTGTAAGCGGCATTGTGGATAGAAATCCGCATAGTTATAAGTCTGTACGAAAGCAGGAAGAAGTTATAGATTACCAAGGGTTGGACAGTATAACGCTCTTTAAGAAAGATCTGGATGGAAATATTCTTGAGCAGTTTACGACAACAGGCTGGCAGACGGTAGCTAACGGATATGCGGAAGATATGTGTTCCGATAATCCTAATCCCCTAAAAGCATATAAAGCAGAAGACGTGTATAGAGGTGCCACAATAGATATTAACCGTAATTTTTATATGCGTGCGGGGAATTTTACTCACAAACACTATGAGGGTCCCATATTTGTTTTGAATAGAGGATATCAGGAAAACGGTTCCTACTTAGATACAGACGGAGGAGGAGACTATAGAAATCTGGCACACAGTGATTATAATTATCGGTCAAATTTTACGGGTGTGTTTCTCGGTGGCAAGATTTCTGCCGGGTGTTTTGTAAATGATTATCAAACCATGTACTATATACAAAACTATTTAACCGACAAATGGAAAATATCCTACCCGTATGATATTTTAATGAAGGGACGCTGATATGAAAAAGATTATTTTATGTATACTTACTGTTTTAGTATATTCTAATTTATTTTCGTTTGACTGGGCAACAGAATTAGAAAAGAATTGTTTGCGAAAAGAAAGTATTCAAGTTGGGGCCGTTCTCGAAGGGATCGGTATGCGATATAAGAGAATCGGTAAGGAGATACGGGTTTATGATGTTGGAAAAGTATTTTCGCATACCTCTCCGGTATATGATCCGGTAACTTATGAACCTCTGATAGATGAAAAAGTTATAACATATAATCAACTGCAATTTGATACAAAGACGCATTATCTTCAGGCGAAGGTAGAAGGAGTTCCTGCCCGTATAGTATTGGGGGATGAATATTTATTTGTTTCGGCAAATAAACCGGGTATATCTATGACTTCTCCGGATGGTATTCCCGAGTGGAAAACCGATAAAGGATTTTTTGATCGGTATGTTGTTGATGGAATTCCGGTGGATCACCGCCCTGTTTCAGACGTTGTAAAAAATGTTGCAATCAGTTCTTTTTTATCTGAAACAAATAGTAATCATGTATTTCAATATAATGGATATAATATTGAAAAATATATCATATGGGATATGTTTATTTGTAATATTAATCCATATTGTTTCCCATGGGTAGAAAATGCTGCGGGAGGTGGAATCGGAGAATGGATAGAGCTCGAACTTAACAGCCCACAAAGTACGATGTATGTATTAAACGGCTTTGTAGACGGAACCCGTCCGCATCTATATAAGATGAACAGCCGAATGCAAACGGCATTGGTTGAAGGAACGACGGTTCGAGGAAAAAAGATACGTCAAACGGTACGCTTTGAGGACTTCGTATATTTTAGGACGATAGTGTTTGCAGAACCTGTTGAAAGGGTTCGCATTACAATACAAAGCGTGTATGAAGGCGATAAATGGCAGGATACGGCGATTTCCGCTATTATGTTTCCGGAAAAAAAGAGAGAATAACGATAGTTTTTTACCGGAGGTAAATATTTTCTATAAAGTCATCCTGTCATGTGAGCATAGGGAAAGTATGGGGCAGCGAAACGACAGGCAAGAGATATACGGCGAGGGAAGGCGGAGCTCGTAAACGATACATCGAAAGCGGTAACGGAAGACGGCCGAGCGCGAAGCGTATTCAGCGATAAAAAACGGATATATGTCAACGGAAGCGCATTCGGCGGAAGCGATGAGGGCGGGCTTGCGTTGGGTTCGGTGCTGCAGCTGCGGGCTTTTGGAAAAATGCAATATTCAAATAATTCGGAAAGCGGAAGTTATCCTCCCGACTGACTGCGGTTTTTGTTTTTCGAATCGGCCGGCATTTGAAAAATAAAGCCTACGCCGCCCCGGAGCCGTGCCGAAGGCAGCGACCGGAGCGGAGCGAGGACGCCGCGCGTGAGCAAGCGGCGGAGGGGCGGATGGCAAAACGGCTCCGTCCGAAAATTTATTAATTATTAAAACCTGTCACGGGTTTTTGCGCTCGGTGAACTCCGTAAAAAAAGTCTGCGGCGTGTGCACGGAGAAAATTGTTATTTTTTCGAGCGGACGACGCGCATGCCGATAAAGTTGTAGCGGGAAGCGGGGCTCCCGCAGTTTCTGAAATACGGCGAGCAGTCGGATGCTTCGGCATTCCATGCGCCGCCGCGTCCCATGCGGTCGGTGTTGTCGGCTGTGCGTTCGGCGCCGCGTGGGTTTACGAATTCGCCGGCCGTATAGCAGTCGTACCAATCCCAGCACCATTCCCATACGTTTCCGAAAAGATCGTAAAAGCCGAGCACGGAAGGCGATTTTAAACACACGGCATGTGTCATGCAGTCGCTGTTGTTTTTGTTCCACGATCGGTTTTCGTCGGCGTCTTTCGCCGCTTTTTTTTGTCCGTCGTGAACGCCGCCGCGCGCTGCGTATTCCCATTCGGATTCGGTCGGGAGTCGGTAGCCGTTCGCTTCCCAGCGGCATTGGACATTGTCCCAGACGTTGTTTTGTTCGTCGGGAACGGCGCCCCATTTTTTGGGATCGGATTCGCCTTTGATGATATAGCACGGGGTCAGTTTTTCGGCGATGCTGCGTTTGTTGCAGTAGACGAATGCGTCGTACTGGCTTATGTGTTCGACGGGGCGTTTTGTCTGCGATTCGCCTTTTTTCGGACTGCTTGAAAAATATGCGGGATTTACTCCCATAATTTTTTTCCATTCGGCTTGGGTAACCAAATGTTCGTCCATGTAAAAGTCGTCGACGGTAACGGTATGTACCGGCCGTTCGTCGGCCATACCGGTCGGAGAACCCATTTGAAATGTACCGCCCTTAACTAAAATCATCATGTTCCCGTATTATAACACACCTTTTGAAATTTATCAAAAAAAATTGAGGGGTACGGGAACGATTTTTATACGTCGATTTGTATTGAGATGTGTACCGGCAGATTATACGGTTGGGGATCGATTCGATTTTTCCGTCCGCTTAGCCGCGGGCGAGCTTTTAGGGCGGGTTTCCGTAAGCATACCGCTTAAGCGCACGGCGCGCGATCGGAACCCCGCCTTGAGCACATTTTTATTTATTTTCGAAACTCGCCGTTCGCTCGACCTGCAAAACGATCGGAATCGTACTTAAAATTTAACCGTTCCTTCGAATCGCACGCAGCTCAAATCTTTGTACTTTCCATAGGTGCCGTCGCTTTTCGGTCCGGGAAAATAACCGTCGAACGCAAGCGCAAGCGAAATCTCGTCGGTGAGGCTGTACTTTGCTTTAAGACCGGCAAAGCCGTCCAAATCGTTCCAGCGTACAAGGCCGGTACACGAAAGCGTGAGTGTTTCGGAAAAGAGCGTTTTCGAAAGGTTTGCCGTAGAGCCGTGTTCGTACGCGTCGCGCGCAAGCGAATCGACATAGGCGAATACGACGTCCCCGTAGTACTGAGCGGTAATCGTCCAGCCGTTTTTGTTCCAGTCGATTCCCGCAAGGGCTCTCAGTTCATTTTTTCTTTCGTAGCCGCCGAGCGAAGTTTGTCCGAGCTGAAGCGCGCGCGCTATAAAAAACGCGCTTTCCGCTCTGATCACAAAGGCTCCTGCGGGAACGGCCAAGTCGAAGCCCGCCATACCGTACCGATAATACTTTCCCGTCACGGTAATTTTAGTCGGCGGCATCGCATCGGGCGTATACATAAAATTCGGCGAATCGTCAAAGCCGTAGTATCCGTACAGCGAAAAGTCGACCGCCGGAAACCAAAAACTTACGCGCGCGGCATAGCTCGAATTTGCGATGTTCAGCTCCGGCTTCGAAATATCGCCGAGTACGACTTCCACACCGGCAGGACTGGGAATGAGCGCTTTTCGAAGCGGATTCCACGATTCGAACGGAAGCGCAGAGGATCTGAAAAACGGGATCCAATACGCGTCGGCGGAAAAATACGTTCCCGAAAGCGTGCCCTTTATCGCGTCGATGCCGAGCCTGCTTTCGCTGTAGTTCGACGTACCGAGCGATGCGAGATTTTGCGGACAGAGGATATCCGCGATGCGTATGCCGTCCGCCTTTCCCCAAGCCGTTATCTGCCGGCCGAATTTTAAGCCCGCCGTCAAACCGTTTCCGAACTCGTTCGACGTCCACGTAAAATACGCTTCCTGCAGTTCCGCGCCGAGTCCGTCGACAACCGAAAAACTTCCGCCGGAATTCGCAGCGAGCGCGTTGAAGTACGCGTTGCCCGCGATAAAAACCGCACAATCCGCAAAGCGCGCGTCGACTTCTCCGCTCACCGTTTCTTTTGCGGGTGAAAAATCGCCCGCATTGTCGCCGCGGATAAAAACGCCGACTGCGGTTTTCGCGCTTCCCGAAAACGTGATGTTCTGCGAAAATGCAAAGGAAGCGGCAAGAATGCAAACAAGAGCGAGCACAGCGGTACGATACCGACGCACAAGCTGTACCATGTTTAAAATTAATAATTTCATTTTATCGCTCCGCGCTCAAGAGATGCAACGGTAAAGACGGAATCGTTTATGGGCATATTGTAATGCACGTCTTTCATTTCGAGGACGGTCGAATGATTCGTCCTGACGTTTTGCATCGTCATTTTGCCGATCGTCCATATGCCGTCGATTTTTTCAATTTTTTCGCATTCCAATTTCCGCTGCATCACATTTTGACGATCGTAATATTCTCCTTTTACCGCTTTATAATTATCTTTTCGGATCCATACGATGCGGCGGGGATTTTTTTCCGTTTTATCTTTTGCAACGCATTCGATTTTCCAACAGTCGGCATTATTAATATTTTCCGAACCGAGCAGATTGAACGTATCTTTCGAAAGAGCGCGGTCGCCCATATCGTCGTAGGTAAAATCGGTCCCCATAAAATCACCGCCGCTTTCGCTGCCGGATATGCGGCGCACTTTTTTCATCGCGGGCATATACAGCCAGTTGTCGGAATCTTTTTTCGTACCGTCTGCTTTTTCATCGTATTCCCACATCAAATAGCCGACACCGGCGACGTCTTTCGGCGTACGGAAAACGATGACCGTTTTATCGTTATCGCCGTAATCTTTCGTATAATACACGATTTCGCGCACTCGCTGATTGCCGGTTTTATTGACGAGCGTCATCGTTGCGGTATAGGTGCCCGTTTTGCCGGTGTCCGCGTCTCTCGCGCGCTTCATAATATCGTAGCCGCTCAAATCCTGTGCGGCGGCCGCGAACGCGCAGGCACCGACTGCAAAAAATACGGCAGCTTTCTTTAATAATTTTTCGATCCTTTTCATAGTATCCTCCAAAATCAATAGTATTAAGTCGAATATCGAGTTTTGAAAATATTAGTTAAATAAAGCTATGCTTTCGGCGAGAACTTCGTTCGCTGCGCTCACTACCGAGTTTGCAACGCAAACTCGCCGTGTATAATGCCGTGGTCGAGCTTCTAATGCAGGCTTCCGTAAGCCTAACGCTCGAAACGGCACGCAGCCGGAACCTCGCCTCCGCACCATTTTATTTATTTTCAAAACTCACCATTCAATTGATGCGCGAAACGGTTGGAAAATTATCATGTTTTGACGCATTGTTTTCTTTTGCATCCGCTTCTTTTCCGAACGACTTTGCCGAAAACAGCAGCACCGGCGTCAGCGTATAATCGGCGATAAGAGCTGCAGCGAGTCCGACGACGCTCAGCAATCCGATGCGGAACAGCATACTTATCGAACTGAACATATACATCGAAAACATCGCGCACAGGATAACCGTCGTCGCAATCATCGATCGGCCGATCTTGACAAATGAATCGACGACCGCTCTGTGATAATCGCCGGTCGCTTCGTATTCAAGTTTGACGTGATTCGTAAAGTGGATCGTATCGTCGACCGCAATGCCGAGTATCATCGGCATAATCGTCATCGTGAGCATATCGAGCGGATATCCGAAAAAGCCCATGAGCCCGCCGACGAGCAGTACCGGGGCGGCGTTCGGGATCATGCCGATAAATCCCGTATGGATGCTCGAAAACACGATTATCAAAAGGAGTAAAATTATTATAAACGAACCGCCGAGCGATTTCAATTCGCCGGTAACGAGCGTGTGATTCATCGTTGCAAAACCGACGATTTCGCCGATGCAGAAAACTTTCGCACCGGGAAAATAACGAGAGCCGAGAGAACGCGCGTCGACTATGTCCGCATCGATCGCGTTCGCATCGTATTCTTTCAATTCGACGTGTACGTATGCAGTGCTGCAGTCGTCACTCATCCACACGGAAAGATTTTCGCCACCGGACAATTCGTACAAAAATAACAGCTGCGTTAAAAAATCCCGCTCTTTCGGAATCGTATAAAACGCAGGATCGTCGCCGTTCAGCGTGCGGTTCATCTCTTTTACGATGTCGGTTACGGATGTGACGCGCGGTTTCGTGCCCGATATCTTCGTGAGCCTGAGTTTACCGAGCGCGGCTCCCAAGTCGTCGAGCGCTTGCATATTTTCGGGTTCTTTAAATGCGTCGGCTTCGGGAAGTTCGATCATCACTTCGTACGAATATTGGTTGCCGAGTTTCGAATTCATAATGGAAATCATGCGTTCGACATACGGGATTTTTTTCCCCATCATGCCGACGTAGTCCATATTCACTTCAATGCGGAACATATAGAAAACGGATGCCGCTGTGATCGCACCTCCGACGATGAGGATCGGCAGGCGGTGTCGGAGCACTTGTTCGCCGAAGCGTCCGTATGCGGCATCGACTTTTTCGTGAAACGCTTTTATGCGCGCTTCCCTCCGGAGCGCTTTTTGTGAAGACGATTTGTCCGTCGTCGGGGAATCCTTTCCGTAGCTGTACAAAACCGGAAGCAGCACGATGACGTACAGATAGATGATAAAGACGAGTGCGGAACAGGTACCGCCGAGCCAGCGCAGTGCACCGATGCCGGCGGTAAAAAACGAAATAAAGGATGCCATCGTCGTGATGACGGTAAATAAAATCGGCCAGCCGGTCGTTTTCACCGCAGCGACGGCAGCGGCTTTGCGGTTGCCGCACTTACGGAATTCGTAATTGAATCCGTTGATGTAGTGAATCGCATAACCGACGGAAAGCGCCATGCCGAGCAGTATCGGCAGCGTCAGAAGATTTTCTCCGGCAATGATGCCGAACCAGCCGGAAAAGCCGAACACCGTACCGATACCGCCCGCGGTTGCAAAGATCGGAACGAGCACTCCCCGCACCGAACGGATGAACAAAATCAAACAGACAAGCATGACGATAAAGCCCGTGATGATACGCCATTTCATATCATGCTTCATGACGCGGCTCTCTTCCGTTTCGATGTAGCCGACGCCGCTTCCTTTGAACGTGTAAGCGTCGCTTTTAAATTCATCCGCCTCGACGATCGGGATCGCAGCGTCGCCGACTTTGTACATATCCGCATAATCGTCGTCGTAAGGCGTCAGCGAAAGAACCACCCACGTCTCTTTTGCATCGTCGGACACGATATTGTTGACGAGCGATTCGCGGCTCATGATAAACGCTTTTTTTTCGGCGAGTTCCGCGCGTTCTTTTTCCGTCATCTGCGAAAGCGCTTTGCCGCCGCCGGGGATGCCGTCTTTAAACGGATTGCTGACTTCGATACCTTCTTCCGTGCCTTGCGAAACGGTCAAACGCATAAGCGACGTAACTTCATCCGCGAACGGTACTTCCGCTTCGAGGCGCTTGCCGAGCCGGTCGATCGCAGAGAGCACTTCAGGTGCGAACACGTCGTCGGCTTCGACGAGCACGGCGACGACGTCGGTGTTTCCGAACAATTCTTTAAATCTGTCGTTTGCGGCTTTTTGCTCTTTGGAATTGGTAATCCACTGATCTTCGTCGTCTTCCGCTTTAAAGTTCGGTAAGCCGGCAAAGCCCGCAAGCGTGATAAGGGCGATTGCGATTAAAAATGCCGTCCGATGCTTTATTTGAAAACGTCCGATTTTTTCGAAATGCACATTAATTTTGTTTACCGTCATACTATTGCCGTAAAAACATACCTGCCCAAAAGTTATATTCCGCTAACTTATTATCGGCAGTATCCTATGCCAAGCTTGATTTTTTGTCAACACAGCGGAATAATAGACGCAAGGAAACAGTATGACGACCGTTTTTTGGGGATTGATGATTCCGTTCGTCGGAACGACGCTCGGCGCCGCATGCGTATTTTTTATGAAGCGCGAAATGCACGACGGTGTACGGCGCGCGCTTATGGGATTTGCCGCAGGCGTTATGATTGCGGCATCCGTATGGTCGCTCCTCATCCCCTCCATCGAAATGGCCGATGCGGCGAATCGTTTATCGTTTATACCGGCTCTCGTCGGATTTTTATTCGGTATCGCCTTTCTCTTTTCGCTCGACAGGATAACGCCGCACCTGCACATCGACGCATCCGCTCCCGAAGGACCGAAGTCGCGCCTGAGCCGCACGCTCATGCTCGTGTTTGCGGTAACGCTGCACAATATCCCCGAAGGCATGGCCGTAGGCGTCGTATTCGCCGGCATGGCGAGCGGTACTGCCAACGTTTCCGTTGCCGCGGCCTTTGCGCTTTCGCTCGGCATAGCGATACAAAACTTTCCCGAAGGCGCGATCATTTCGATGCCGCTCAGGACGGAAGGCAACAGCAAAGCGAAATCGTTTTGGTACGGTATGCTCTCAGGCGCCGTCGAACCCGTCGCCGCGGTGATTACGATTTTATTAACCGAAACGGTCGTAAGCGCACTGCCGTATTTTCTTTCGTTCGCCGCCGGCGCGATGATTTACGTCGTCATCGAAGAGCTCATCCCCGAAGCGACGCGTGACGATAAAACCGATGTCTGCACGATCGGGTTTGCCGTCGGCTTCGCGCTCATGATGGTACTCGACGTCGCATTGAGCTGATATGGAAAATACCGCATGGACGCGACGCAAGCGGACGCTGCTCGGATTTGGTTGATGAAGTCTGGTGTTGAAAAACGGCCGAGCCGTTTTTCTTTTATAGGAGACGCGCATAATTCCTCCGCATTGCTCGGAATCAGGGATTCCGCATTATAAAGCAGTGAATATTCTTTCAAGGCAATCTTCGCGTTTATCGCATAATCGTTGTTTGTGACAAAGCGGCAGCTGCTTTGCTTTTACCACATCCGAAA